>ERZ1034920.500-NODE-500-length-30929-cov-5.595096_pt1 | contig 30929 bp, 24 predicted proteins | sample MGYA00520688_ERZ1034920 | MGnify/ENA primary metagenome ERZ1034920 (study PRJEB33766, sample SAMN09781785) | gut metagenome | biome: gut microbiome | host: Homo sapiens | place: Madagascar | study: EMG produced TPA metagenomics assembly of the PRJNA485056 data set...
ATGAATTTGAAGCGTGCGAACCGGAAGATGTTGTTTATCAGTTGGATTATAATCCAGATGGGGTTAAGCATCAGAATGAATATCTTCAGATGTTTAAGGACTGTGGATGGGAGTATTTGCAGGATTTCGCGGGATACAGTTATTTCCGTAAGCATGTCTCAGAGATGGATGGAGATGAATCGATTTTCTGTGATAATGAATCCAGATTGGATATGGCTACGAGAGTAGTCAGGGGGAAGATGATTCCATTACTCGTGATTTTCTGTTGCTGCATTGTACCACAGTTTCTGATGAATACGATTTACTACAGGGGTGATGATGCAGTGCAGAATATGCTGGCTATTCTGCTTGGTGCTGTGTTTGTACTGTATCTTGTTGTCTTTATACAGTTTGGAATTAAGTATTACCAGTTTAAGAAGAAAATAGGCAGATAAAAGATTATGGGAGCAGAAGAAAATGAACGAAATGGAACATGTGACGCATGAATTTCAACCGATATATGATAAGGATTCCAAAGTATTAATGCTTGGGACTATGCCATCGCCCAGGTCCAGAGAAGTGGGATTTTATTACGGACATCCGCGGAACCGTTTCTGGAAAGTTGTGTCGGATGTATGTGGTGAGTCCTTGCCGGAGACAAAGGAAGAAAAGATTGCATTTGCACTGCGGAACCATATTGCGGTATGGGATGTGTTGGCAGGTTGTGAGATACATGGTGCGGATGATAGCAGTATCCGCAATCCGGAGCCGAATGATATGAACCGGATATTAAAAGAAGCTGATATTCAGGCAATATTTGCAACCGGGCAGAAAGCGGCGCAGTTATATAAAAGGTATTGTCAGAAAGAGACTGGGCGGGAGATCATCTGTCTGCCATCGACCAGTCCGGCGAATTGTCGTGTTCATTATGAGGAATTGTATGAGGCGTATAAAGTGATACGAGATTATATTTAAGATGTGTTATAGGCAGGAGACAAAGATGAAGCATAAAAAGAAAATATATAGAAAAGAGCAGCCCAAAGAGACTCTGGTTGTATGGGATATATTAAAGAATGAAACAGTTGCATTTCTGGATACAGAGTATGTAACGACACAGCAGAGGCATGGGCGCCCGGCGAAGCTGGTATCTGTTGGAATGGTAATCTGTCGCGGTGATTTTGAGGAAGTAGACAGATTTCATTCGTACATTCATATGGATGGAGAATTGCATGATAAATTCCGGGAACTTACAGGAATTACAGAAAAGGATCTTAAGTATGCACCATCTTATGAAAAAGTGATGGAACAGGTTGGTAAAAAGCTGGACGAGCATGAAGTGGAGCATATCATCGTATGGGGACCGGACAAGATCGTGATTCAGAGAGATCTCATGGAGTATCGGGAGATGATTTCAAAAAAGTCCAGAAAAACCGTAAATCGTATGCTTCGTATGATGAAGGATATCGAAGTGATTTATTCCCGAAAACTGAAACTGCGCAGCATTGGCATTGCAAACCTGAAATATTTGTGCGGACTGGGCAATGAGGTATGTCATGATGCGCTATCGGATGTGATTGATCTGAAAAATGTGATCCGGCACATGGATATGAATGGGTGTCCGAAGTATATGGTAGAGGCCATGCGGTCATATCTCGCAGATAAGGAATTATATTGCCGATGTAGGAGATTCCATGAAAAATGGGATAATGTTCCAGAGAGTCTGCTGAAAAAGAGTCAGGATGTTATGCAGGAGCTTGAGCATATGGAATCAATGGAGGCAAAGGCATTGCGGGATGACATGCTGGCAGTGTGCACCGGAGAAGATCTGGTGTTTCCAACACTGGAGGAGTATATAGAGCAGATGGTTTAATAATATTTGTATCTGCATATATTTTTCCAGTTTAAAGGGAATCCCATTGATGTTAATAGCTGCGTTTCAGTGATATGAGGACATTTGCGGAGTGTTTGTCTGATTAAAGATAATAAAGACGATTTGAATTTGCGAAATTCATTGTTAGTCATTAGATAACGTAGTGAAATAACAATAGCAAATAAATCGTTTTTACCCGATATGTAGCTGCCATTTTTGGTAGCTATTTTTAATTTTTTGTGCAAAAGTGTATCGGGAATAGCATCCGTGGTGTGAAAGTCATATAAACGTTCACCATGAGCACATACATTTCGACATTTTGCAATGACTGTTATAAATTGATGAAGTTGTTTTTCTGAATAACCATAAAAATGTTTGCTTACTTTAGCTTGAATTTCATTTGGCATATATTGGTAGAAGGCAGAAAGCTGACCGAATGTGACAGCGTTCATTGCTACCCATAATGGGACGTTAGAATATTTTGTTGCATAATGTCTGATATATTTATAATGAGTAGGTAAGGAAATGCAGGCGTTGAGAGAATGAATAAGTCGATATACAGATTTTTGATGCTTTTTGGAAGTATTAAAGTTATCTGGGTTTAAATAATGTGATTGCTCAATGCCATATTTTTTGCAAAAGTGATAAGAAATAATGGATTTTAAGTGTCGTTCTATATGTAGAATATATTTCAGAAATAGAGTGCGCAATTCTTCATCAAAATAATAAAAGCAGGTGAGTTCTTCAAAGGTAACACCATACAAGTATTTGCCGGAAGAAGGATGGAGAAATAATTGTTTATATCCTGTGATTAAAGAGTAGTAGCCGATATGCATTAAGGTATCACGTGCATAAGTGTTATCGGATATGGTTAATGCTTTTTCTTTTTGAAGCTTTTCAAGCTGCTGATCGTAAGTCAAAAATTCTTTTTTTATAAAAATCCCTCCTTTGTATAGTAAAAGGAGCTCACGCATGAGCTCCTCCGGCTGTGAGCCCCACGAGCATTCACAGCACAACCACTAAACATAATATAAAATATATTTAGGAAAATGTCAACCATTTTTTAGTGGCGTTTATAGTATATGTGCTTGTGAAAAGCTATATGTAATCATCTTGACACATTTATTTAGTTGTACTATCATCCAATTAGTTGAATGTACAACTAATGTAAATTCAGTTGAAACAGGAGTGCGTGTGGGTTATGGATATGACAGAGCGTAAAATGACGAAGATTGCCCGTGAAGCGGGAAAATTTACAGTGCAGACGATGAAGGAAGAGGGGATTGGTACGGCGGAATTTGACGTGATTCATCTGGTGCGCCACAATCCGGGGATTACCCAGACGGAAGTGCGGGAGACGTTGAAAATCGACCGTGGAGCAGCGGCCAAACGGGTTGCCAGCCTGGAGCATAAAGGATATCTGATCCGGGAGGCGAATCCGAAGGATGGACGCAGCCAATTACTTTTTGCAACAGAGAAGGCAGAAAACCTGAAGAATTCTAAGGTGCATATCGAGACAATATTTTATGAGTGGCTGCTTGATGAACTTCCGGAGGATGAGAAAGAAGCATTCTGTAAGACACTGGATACATTATATTGGAAGTCAAAGAATGAAAGGAGAGCAGGGTTCGTACATGTAGCGGGGATTCTGGCGCGAGAGGAAGGCAGAGAAGATGAGTAAAGGGAAAAAAGAAAGTACATTTCAGTCGGATCAGATTCTTTCGTATTTCAAAGAGGAATGGAAAGTACTTTTGCTGGTGGCGGTATCGGGGCTTATTTACAATCTTGGACTTTTGGCCGGACCATGGTTTGAAGGGAAGATGACAGGAACACTGGTTGATATTCTAAGAGGAGCCGGGCTGTTTCAGGATATGCTGACTCTGGTAATCGGATATGTGGCCGCGATCGGGATTGTACAGATATCCAGATATATGAAAAGATTTTATGTAAGAAGATTTGCCAATAACGTGAACCGCAGAATGAAAGAGATCTTATACGGAAGTCTGGTCAGAAAGAGCCGGGCTGATCTGCGCGAAGAGGGTGAAGGCGATATTATGACCAAAGCAATCCTAGATGTGGATGATTGCGTGGAGGGAATGCGAAAGTTTACTACAGAGATCTTTGATACAGGTGTGGCACTGGCAGCATATGCAGGGATGTTGTTCTGGTATGACTGGCGACTGGCGTTATTATGCATGATTTTTCCACCAATTTCTTATATTACAGCAGAAAAGATGAAGAAAATGATTCAGCGGGCAGGAGCTGTCTATAAGGAGCAGTCGGGTGCTTTAAGTACAGCGACTCTGGATCGCGCAGAAAATGCAATCACATATCGTGTATTTGGATGTGAATCAGAACGGCAGCAGGCATATGAGGATAATCTGACAGCATACGAGATTTCAGCTGTTAAGGCGAATATCTGGAGTACAGCAATGCCTCCGGTGTATCGCGTGATCTCTATGGCCGGTGTGCTGTTTATTTTATATTTTGGTCAGGAAAATGTGCTGGGAACCGGATGGAAGTTGTGGACAATTGCATCTTTTACTACATTCTTAGCATGTTTTGTTAAGCTGTCTGTGAAGTCTTCCAGTGCAGCGAAGCTGTTCAATGCCGTACATAAAGCACAGGTATCCTGGAAACGTATCAAACCACTCATGCGCCAGTCAGAAGAACAGAAGAGCAATGAAAGCTTTGAAGATAAAAAAATGGATGCAGAAGCCGGAAGGTTGGAAGTAAAGCATCTCAGCTTTGCTTATCCGAATGGAAGAAAGATTCTGGAGGATATTTCCTTTACGGCGGAGCCGGGACAGATCATCGGCATTACCGGAGCGGTAGCCTGTGGTAAGTCCACACTTGGTAAAGTGTTTTTGGGTGAATATCCGTACGACGGCAAGATCATTTACCGTGGGAAGGATCTGCAGGCATTTAAAGATGCAGAACGATCAGAGAATATCGGTTATCTGGGGCATGATCCGGAACTTTTTAATGACAGTCTGAAGAATAATGTGCGGATGGGAGATGCCGTATCGGCGGAACCATATTTTCGTGCAGTCTGTATCGATGAGGAGATCGCTGAGATGCCGGATGGAAAAGAGACGTTGGTTGGAACTGGTGGTGTACGTCTGTCAGGGGGACAGGCGCAGAGGCTTGCGCTTGCAAGAACCCTGTATCATAAGAGATCGGTTATGATACTTGATGATCCATTTTCCGCATTGGATAAAAATACGGAAAAAGAGATCTTTGCACATCTTCGTCAGATGACAGCGGATAGTATCGTACTTTTGATTTCACATCGTCTGTATCTGTTTCCAGAGATGGATCAGGTGATCTGGATGGAACATGGACGGACGACAGTGGGAACCCATGAAGAACTGTTGGAACATGTGCCGGAATATGCGGAACTCTTCAGGACACAGGCAGATACAGTACAGGAAAATACAGCACGGGAAGATGCAACATGGGAAGGAGGCGCAGAATATGAAGCATCCATCAGATAAAAAAGCTCAGACGAGAAGACAGAATCAGGAGACCGGCAGAGTAAGAACTGTGATCTGGAACACAGTAAAATGTCAGAAATGGCTGTCGGCAGGGATTCTCTGCGCAGTGGTCGGAGCGGTAGTTGTGGCACTCCTTCCACCATTGATCCTTGAAAAAATTGTCGATACGATCACGGCTGGAAGAATGGTGCCGTTTACCATCATTCTTTTATACTTTGGAATGCTGGCATTCACAGGAATTACCGAATCAATAAGAGAAAGTCTGCTTACGGTATTTGGACAGAAGATCACCCATGCGCTCAGAAGCAGTCTGATGGAGAAGTTTGTAAGTCTTACTACAGAGAATATTAACAGGCAGGAGCCGGGGATGCTGGTATCCAGATTTGTGGGAGATGTGGATACGGTAGAGAATCTGTTTACTTCCGGTATTATCAGTATGTTTGCAGATGTCTGCAAGATCATCAGCATTCTTGTGGTGATCTGGTACCAGAACCGGGGATTGACACTGGTGCTTCTGATGTTGCTGCCGATCCTTTTCGCATTTACCAGACATGTACAGAAAAATATGCTGACTGCGCAGATTGAGAATAGAAAAGCGGTCGGAAGAGCATCCGGTCATGTGCCGGAGACACTTCACAATATCCGCACGATCCATTGTCTTGCAAAAGAAAGGTACATGGAAGAACGGTACGATCAGTATATTGGGGAGAGTTATCAGGCAATGGAGCGGACGAACTTTTACGATGCGGTCTATTCTCCGGTAATTCTGATACTGAATGCAGTAATAGTTGCGGCAGTTATGCTTCTTTCAGCAACCGGTAATGCAAAGATATTGTCGCTCTTTGGTATGTCAGCTGGAACAGCGGTAGCGGTCATGAATTATATTTCGCAGATATTTACGCCGGTAGAGAGTCTTGGCATGGAGATTCAGATGATTCAGTCAGCCGTTGCAGGTATCCACAGGATTAATGAATTCTTTGAATTAGAAGAAAAGAAAATACGAAACCTACAGGAAGAACAGAAGGATGATGTACATAGTTCGTTTGTGGAATTTGAAGATGTTACCTTTGGTTATGATGAGCATATGGTGTTGGAACATATGAATCTGAAAGTTGAACAAGGAGAGCAGGTTACCTTATCCGGCAGGACAGGTGCGGGTAAGAGTACAATCATGAAGCTGCTGCTGGGACTCTATGAACCACAACAGGGACAGATTTTTCTGCAGGGAATTCCGGTATCAGAAATTCGTGAGAGCGAGAAGCGGAAGTTATATGGATATGTAGAGCAGTCTTTTCATATGGTACCCGGAACGTTAAGAGACCAGGTTACGTTATATGATAAAACGATTACAGACAGGCAGGTGCAGGTGGCGGCAGAACTTACCGGATTGAAGAATACGATTGAGAGCCTGGAACACGGCTACGATACGGAGTGTATACCGGAACTGTTTTCGCAGGGACAGTGGCAGTTGCTGTCCATTGCCAGAGCTGCAGTGTCAGAGCCGAAGCTGCTTCTGCTGGATGAGATTACGGCAAATCTGGATGCAGAGACCGAACAGGAAGTCTTGCGGGCACTGAAGCGGGTATCTGAGAATCGGACGGTAATCTCCATCTCTCACAGAACTTCAGCGGAAATGGGACGAATTGTGCGTCTTTTGGGAAAAATATAGAGAAAACTACTACATCTCATGGTATACTCATAATAGAATAGAGAGTAGGTGAGGCACCATATGCAGAAAAAGAAAGTATTGGATGATCATGATATACAGGATATTCTCCAGATATGTAAGATGGGAATATGGAGAATTGAGTTCAGTGAGACAGAAGCACCAAAATTTTACGCGGATTCAGTGATGAATCAGTTGATCGGGACACCGGAGGATATGGATCCGGAAGAGAGATTTGTATTTCACCGGGCGCATATACATCCGGAGGATATAGAACTTTTCTTGAAATATGCAGATAAACTGGAAGAGGAGCAGACAGAGATTGTATATCGATATATTCATCCGGAAAAGGGCGAGATGTACGTTCGCTGCAGTGGCAAGAAGGATGATTCAGTAAAGGAATACAACTGTGTTAAGGGATTTCACCAGGATATATCAGATACGATGCGTATGGAGAGGGATAATCTGGCAGAACAGCATCTTGCAGAGATAAACTGTACGCTTCGGAAAGAACATATGCTTCAGCAGAATTATTATAAAGAACTTCTGGATATACAGAGCTGCGGTCTGATGGCATATACGCTTCCGGGATACAGGATCATCCATATGAATGCAGAGGCACTGCGGATGTATGGATATGAAGACATTCAGTCGGTGCAGGATAATATGCATAACGTGATCCGTGGATTTTATTATCTGAATCCCGAGACGGTGGAGAAGTTAAAGGCACTTCGTAATAAAGAAGGTTCTGAGGATTATGAATTTATTATTAACAGAGGAACAGATAAAGAATGTCACGCTCTTGCCAAGACGGAGAAGCTGGTGTCACCGGAAGGGGAGGATTTGGTCGTTACGACATTTCTTGATGTGTCAGATATGGTGACTCTTCAGAAAGCGTTGAAGCGTGCGGAAGAAGGAAGCAGGGCGAAGACCGCTTTCCTGTTTAATATGTCTCATGATCTGCGTACGCCGATGAATGCGATCATCGGATATTCAGAGCTGATGGAAAAGCACTGGGGTGAAAAAGAGATTACAACGGAGTATCTGCATAAGCTGCAGGAGGCCAGCGGACTTCTGCTTGAGCTGATTAACAATGTGCTGGAGATGGCGAGAATTGAGAGCGGAAAAGAGGTGCTTCATGAAGTGCCATGTAATATTGTAGATCTTTGTAGTACATTGAGTTCGATTCTGGACGGAACAGTTCGGGAGAAGAATCTGAAGATTACTCATAACGTCAATGTGAAGCATAATTATATTGTCTGCGATCCATTGAAAATGAACGAGATTCTGATGAATATATTCAGTAATGCGATTAAGTACACACCGGAAGGTGGAAGTATTACAGCGGGAGTAGAAGAACTTCCGTCTGCAAAAGCAGGATATGCAGATTATAAAGTGACTGTAAGCGATACAGGAATCGGGATTGGAAGAGAATATATACCATATCTGTTTCAGCCATTTTCCAGAGAGCAGACCTCATCGGAGTCCGGAATCTCCGGCACAGGACTCGGCCTTGCAATTGTAAAGTCACTGGTAGATCTGATGGGTGGAACGATCTCTGTAGAAAGTGAATTAGGAAAGGGGACTACATTCTGTCTCCGATTTTCACACAGGCTGACGGATAAAACATCTGAACAAGTTAAAGAGACGACTTCGGAAATCGATATGAATGCATTAAAGGGAAAGAAGATTCTGTTGGCGGAAGATAATGAGCTGAATGCAGAGATATCTATGACGATTCTGACTGATGCTGGACTCCAGGTGGAACTGGCAGAAGATGGCCAGAAGGTAATCGAGATGCTGGAAACATCACCGGCAGATGATTACGATCTGATTCTGATGGATATTCAGATGCCGCATATGGATGGATATGAGGCGACGAAGAAGATCAGAGCTATGAAAAATGCGCGGGCTTCTATTCCAATTGTGGCAATGACGGCGAATGCATTTGAAGAAGACAGAAAAGCAGCGTTTGCCGCAGGAATGAATGAGCATATTGCCAAACCGATACAGATTGTGAAATTGATGGACATAATCGGCAAGATGATTTTAGCATAATAGAAAGCATGACTGTGATTAATATGACTATGATTAAATGGAGGAATTTCACTTAACCGGGAAATTCCTCTTGTTTTCTTACTGCTGTATTGATTTCAGTGATTCAAACAGTGCAATGTCGTCTGCTTTCAGCTTGACATTGGTACAGTACTTTTTACCCTCTGGCGTAGTGACGTTGATCTCGATGATCGAACCTTCCTCTATAGCATCCTGCGATACCGCTTTCAGGAACATCGGAAATTTCGGATGATTAGCCCGAAAGAGGTTCAAATCGGACTTTAATTTCTGTATCATAGCAATCTGACGAAAATCCATAATTATTATCCTCCGTGTGTTGTAAAGTTCTATTGGATTATACTGAAAATATCAGTATGAGTCAACCAGAATGAAGAAGTTGAAAATGTATCTGTTATGAGATACACTGTGATTAAAGAAAACTGATCATAAGGTACAAGATAAGAGACTTCTGGTTTCTGACCAGACGCGGACACATTTTCCAGTGAGATACATATACTTAAATTGAGAAGAAAAATTGAGGCATGGCATGAACTGTGAGAAATGTGCAGAACAGAGAGATTATGGCATGAATCCGTATGTAGTTAATGTGGAGCAGTGTACGATACAGAACCGGAATTATCGGAGAGCTGTATGGACGGGATGTTATCTGCAGATGACGGTAATGAGTATTTCTGCCTGCGAAGAGACAGGACCTGAGTTTCATAAAGACATGGATCAGTATATCAGAGTGGAGCAGGGTAATGCGATCGTGAAGGTTGGCAGATGCAGAAAGTGTATGGATCTGCAGGAGAGCATGTGCCGCGGAGATGCAGTGTTTGTACCATCGGGAAACTGGCACAATATCATTAATATTGGCAAGATGCCGCTGAAACTTTCCGTGATCTATGCACCGCCGCATTACCGGAAGGGAACGGTTAATCAGACGAAAGCGGATGATTTGCACAGGTGAGCAGGAAAATATGTTATAATTATAATATGCAAGGGGGCGGAACGAGATGGAGAACGTTACAGCAGAGGAAAAGACTGCAGTACCAATGACGATGACAGTTCAGGAATACATTCCTATGCTTCTGATGAATACTGCATTTGAACCGGGAACATGTATGGAGTTTATAGACTCCCTGACAGATCCAGATGTGAAGAAAATGGCATATGCGGAGTATTATTATTTCAGTGGACAGCACGAGAAGGCGGTAGAATATGCCAGCCCATATCTGAACCATGAGAATGCGATGGTCCGGATGACTGCCTGTCTGATCTATTCCTTTGCGAATCTGTCACTGAATCATATTTGTGATGCAAGACGAGAGCTGAACCGCTTGCAGGACAGCCTGGCACAGTATGCACATAAAGATCAGGCGAATAAAGCGTTGTTGGCATTTGTAGGCAGCGCATCGAGGGTACTTCTTCATCTGCCGACAGACGGGCTTCCGAACATCGCAGAGAGCATCCGTTTCCTTCCGGAAGGAATACGGTTCTGGGGATGCTACATAATGGCGCATGAAGCGTACCTGAAGCAGGAATATGGACAGTCCTTGGGAATAGTACAGGCCTGCCAGAGTATGAGCACAAAGATCTATCCGATCGCACATATCTATCTGGATCTGATGGGAGCTATGGATGCCATGAATCTTCGGAAAACCGAGCTTGCTAAAAAGTATTTTATGGATGCATGGGAGACAGCCAGACCAGACGATCTGATCGAGGGTATCGGAGAACATCATGGGTTATTGCAGGGATTGATCGAGACCTGTATGCGGGATGACTGGCCGGAAGATTATAAGAGAATTATCGAGATTACATACCGGTTCAGTTATGGATGGCGCAGAATCCATAATCCAGATACCAATGAAGAAGTGGCGGATAATCTGACAACAACAGAATTCACCATTGCCATGCTGGCGAGCAGGGGATGGAGCAATGCAGAGATTGCGGAGCATATGCGGTTATCCGAGCGTACAGTCAAACAACATCTGTCTACAGTGTATACGAAGTTAAATATCGACAAGAGAAGCCAGTTGAATGAATATATGCTCAGATAACGGTGAATAAGCAAAGTATTATTATCGTATACAGATGTACACAAGATAAGCCGCATAAACGACCAGCATGAAGATGCCTTCGTTACGTTTAATCGTCTGGGAAGTCCATGCAAAGACCATGACGATCAGACTCATGATTACCAGAATAATAATGTCGATGATATTCTCCAACAGAAACGCAACCGGACTGATGGACGCTGCGATGCCGAGTACAAATAAGATGTTGAAAATGTTGGACCCGATGACATTACCAAGTGCCATGTCTACCTCATTCTTGCGTGCTGCAACAATGGAAGTGACAAGTTCCGGAAGGCTGGTTCCGGTAGCTACGATCGTAAGGCCGATCAGTGTCTGGCTGAGACCGAGCCTTGCTGCGATCACAGATGCACCATCTACAACAAAGTCACCGCCGTATTTGATGGCGATCATACCACCGACAATGAAGACCAGACATTTCCAGACCGGAAGAATATCAACATCATCTTCAGCAAATTCCTCTTCTTCAGTCATCAGACGTTCTTTCACATGCTTTTTACGGGCAGTTCTGGCAGCCTGGATCATCCAGAGGAGATATCCGACAAAGATGATCAGGAGAATCACACCTTCTACGTGTCCCAGTGTCATGCCGAAGTATCCAAGAAACATCAGCAGGATGGCACAGATAATGGAAAGTGGGAATTCTTTCTGTAAAGTATCCTTTTTAATGGTCAGTGGAGCAAACAGTGCACAGACTCCGCAGACAACCATCAGATTGAATATATTAGAACCGACTACATTGCTGACAGCCAGAGTGTTATTGCCTGTCAGGGAAGCAGTTACGCTGACTGCGCATTCCGGGAGACTGGTACCCATTGCTACGATCGTCATACCGATAATGAGAGACGGTACTTTCAGACGTCTGGCAACGGAAGAGCTTCCTTCTACAAAATAATCAGCACCTTTGATCAGCAGTACAAAGCCGATCACTAATATAAGAATTTCTTTTAACAGATTCATACAATGACCTCGTTTTCTTTTTTATAATCCATGCAGATGTAAAAAAATGCACATTTATTTAACTATAGTAGAAGGAAGAGGGCTTGTCAATGACAGGAAGTATGAAAACGTGTCGAAAATGAGGGTTGGATTCCAGATACGTTTTTGCTACAATAAAAACAGTGTGTAATTACAAAAGAGAGTGAGAGGGTTAAAGTGGAAAATACTAACATAGAAATGTCAGAGAAAATGAGGCGGCGTGAGACCATGCGGGGAACAGTGCTTACATTGATGGGCGGCGTGTTCTGGGGACTTGCAGGCGTCTTTGGCAAGTATTCATTTGAACATAAAGGGATGACGGCGCAGTGGCTGGTCAATGTCCGCCTGATCATTGCCGGACTGATACTGTTAGCAACTGTCTATATGAAGCAGAAAAAAGATACGTTCCGGGTGTGGAAGAATGCCCGCCATGCGATCCGTATGATCCTGTATGGCGTGATCGGTATTGCAGCCTGCCAGATGACTTATTATATGGCAGTGGATGATTCCAATGCGGGCATCGCAACAGTGCTTCAATATACGGCACCGGTTATGATCATGGTATATCTGTCCATCCGTAATCGAAAGCTTCCGGAGGTGTCAGAGCGTGTAGCTCTGATTCTTGCTTTTGGTGGAATTATCCTGCTTGCAACACATGGACATCTGACGGAACTCAGCATTTCTAAGACAACCCTGGTGCTTGGACTTATGTCGGCAGTGGCAACGGTATTCTATAACCTGCTTCCGGGCAATCTGATGGATGAGTACAGTACGTTTGCAATCGTAGGATGGGGTATGCTCGTCAGCGGCATCGGTCTGCTTCCATTTGTGAGACCGTGGAATACCACACCGCTTATTACCTGGGACTGGCAGACGTTTCTTTGTACAGGTGTGGTCATTATTATAGGAACAGTACTTTCTTTCGGATGCTACATGGAAGGAGTGCGGCTGATCGGCGGATCCAGAGCGAGTCTGTTTGCATCTGTAGAGCCATTGACGGCAACGATCGCATCTGTATTATTTATGGGTGTGGCATTTTCGGTGATGGATTTGCTTGGATTTGTCGGTATTATTGGCGCTGTAGTGATATTATCTTTGCCTAAAAAGGCGGAAAAATGATCAGCTTGATCATTGGCTGAACATTGCGAAAGTTGTACTTGTGATAGCTTTTGCGATAGACTATAATAAAAATTGAGATTTACATACATTCTCGGTAGTTAGACTTTTATCATCATACTTCTTGAGTTATCGGGAATACAGGGAGGAAGAAATGGATATTAAAGAATGTTACAAAGAAATGGGCGCAGATTATGAAGATGTACTTCGACGTATGGGCAGTGACAGCCTGGTAGAGCGTTTTACACTGCGCTTTTTGGATGATAAAAGTTATCAGATGATAAAAGATGGCATTGCGGCCGGAGATGCAGAGACGGCATTCCGCGGCGCACATACATTAAAAGGTGTCTGTCTGAATCTGGGATTCAGTTCACTGTATGAAGTGAGCGCGCAGCTTACAGAGGATCTGCGGGGACGCGTGATCGAAGGAAGTGAAGCATCTCAGGCAGCAGTTGACAGAGAATATCAGAGAACAGAGAATGCAATTCGCAGATGGCAGAGCGAGAATAGAGGATAGACAATGAGGACAGACATCAAGAGAACGATGGAACAGGCAAGGATGGAGATGGACATCCTTTCAAAAGTATATAGTAAAGTGCGTTTACTGAGCAGAGATGAGCTGTGCGAGGATAATTCAGATGATGCAAGTTGGCATGAGTCGTGCCTTGGCGGTGGTGAGTACTGCGAAGACTGTGTGTCTGTGATGTCAATAGAAGAACACAGACAGAAGACGAAGCTTAAATATATAGGCTCAGAGCTTTATGAAGTGACTGCCAGATATCTGGAGATTGATGGTAAGCCGTATGTTATGGAACTGATCCAGACTCTTGATGATTCAGACAGCAATATAGAGAATGCAATCGACAGTCAGGAGAGTCAGGACGCAGAAGTGTTTTATAAGGCCTTGTACACAGATGCGCTGACCGGAGCATATAACAGACGCTATTATGAGGAGCACTTGAAAAAACGTGTCTTGTCTGCCGGTGTTGCAATGTTTGATCTGGATGATTTTAAGCTGGCGAATGATACATACGGACATGATATCGGAGATCGGATTTTAAAGACAGAGGTATCTGTGATCCTGAATCTGATCCGTAAGACAGATTCGCTGGTGCGTATCGGCGGTGATGAATTTCTGCTGGTGATGCCCGGCATTTCTCAGGATAACTTTGATGGAAAGCTCAGAGAGATCCGAAGGCTGATTTCATCTGCAGAAGTATCGAACTGCCATAATCAGCAGATAACGGTTAGCATCGGCGGCGTCATGGCGAAGAATGAGGCAATTCGTGACGTTGTGGCAAGAGCAGATAGATATATGTATCAGGCAAAGATACATAAGAATTCGATTTCGACAGAATGGGGAATTATAGAGATGTCAGAGCATGCAGTGCTGTCTGCAGGTAAGAAGAAGTCTGATCAGTGTATCCTGATCGTAGACGATTCAGAGATGAACCGTGCCATTCTGTGTGAGATGCTGAAGGATAATTTTGATACACTGGAGGCAGAGAATGGCGAAGCGGCACTGGATATGCTGTCCAAGTACGGTCGGCGGATCTCACTGGTTCTTCTGGATATTGTGATGCCTGTTATGGATGGATTTGAAGTGCTGGAGAAGATGAATAGCAAAGGAATTATCGATGACATTCCGGTTATCATGATATCCAGTGAGGATTCGAATACCGCTATCAGAACAGCATATGAGATGGGAGTATCCGATTATATCAGACGTCCGTATGATGCCATGATTGTGTACAGACGTGTGTATAATACGATCAAGCTGTATGCAAAGCAGAGACGTCTGACATCAATTTTATCAGAGCAGATGAAAGCCAAGGAGCAGAACCGTCAGATCATGGTTGGCATTCTGAGCCACATCGTTGAGTTTCGTAACGGAGAAAGCGGAGCACATGTACAGCATATCAACGTACTGACCAAGATGCTCCTGAACAGACTCGTGCAGAAGACAGATAAGTACGATTTGACCTGGCAGGATTGTGAAACAATTGTGATGGCATCATCCCTTCACGATATTGGTAAGATCGGTATTGATGATAAGATTCTGAATAAGCGTGGCAAGCTGACAGATGAAGAATTTGAGATCATGAAGCAGCATACTGTGATCGGAGCTTCAATCCTGGAAGAACTGACCATGTATCAGGATGAGCCTTTGGTTAAGACTGCATATCGGGTGTGCAGATGGCATCATGAGCGTTATGACGGAAGAGGCTATCCGGATGGTCTAAAAGGGGAAGAGATTCCGATTTCGGCACAGGTGGTATCACTTGCGGATGTATATGATGCACTGGTCAGTAAGCGTGTATACAAGAAGAGTTTCTCGCATGAGACAGCGATGAAGATGATATTTAATGGAGAATGTGGCATATTTAATCCGCTGCTTCTGGAGTGCCTCAAGGATATACAGGATGACATCTATAACACTGTATACGCAGAAGGCAATGAGATGTTCGATTCCAAGGATAAAGAAGGTCAGGGAATTGAAAAATTGTATGAAAAGTCAGTGAATTTCGGGGGGGGGCAGAATTTATAATTTAGTCTCTCGAAAAACACATTAAGTTATCAGTTAATTCAATGGGCGATAGTATTATTTATGGCAGGCAGTCGCAGCAGTGACTGTCTGTTTTTGTCAATTTTTGTATTGTGCGTAAAATAATTCATAGATTTTAGTTGACAAATGTGATAGACTGTATTTTGGTACACTATACGGATTATGTATACTGCAAGAAGATTTGGAGGAGATGCCGATGGCGGGAGAGCTTCATTTAAATCCTGGAACGAAGATGCATCTGGCATATGATGTGCCGGTTGGTCAGGATCCACAATTCAATATGATAGGTACATTCAAGAAAGCACTGGATGAATCAGCATTTCTGGTATCCATTCCTATGGTGGATGGCAAGCCGTTGATTCCGGACGATAATCAGAAGATCCTGTTTCGGTATGGTGAAGGCAACGAACAGCAGATTGTAGCCGGATACGTGGATGATGTGGTGAAAGAAGGCATCCGCCGTTACTGGAAGGTGCGCAGAGTCAGCGAGCACAGACAGCTGATCAAGCGTGTGGACATTCGTATGAAGGTGGAGCTTCCGGTGCAGTATATGCAGGATACATGGGCGTTGAATTCAGATGGAGAGATCGATCGCGAAGAGGGCGAGACCATGGATATCTCGAACAATGGTCTGGCGGTGTATATGAACCACTGGTTCACTGTAGGCGAGACCTGTATCTTTACATTGCCACGGATCGGCACGGCATCAGATGGCAAGCCGGCCAGAGAAGTAGTAGGGGTTATCTGCTGGATGAGAGAGATGCCGAAAGGCGGACCATTCCGTTATGTAGCAGGTATCCAGCTGAGATTTGCAGACATTCAGGAGCGTCAGGAGATGCAGGAGTATGTCGCATACGTCAAGAAACGTTATAAACTGTGAGAATAAGCATGAAGAGAAAAAAGAAGAATCAGATTCCGGATATGAATATAGAAGACACGGAATCTAATGAGTCCGAAGAACTGAAAACAGAAAAGAAGAAAAAACGTTTCGGCAGAAAGAAGCAGAATGATCAGATCGTCCGGATTGAGGAACTGGAGAAGATGATGGAGAAATACGGGGATGACATAGATCCGGAAGATATCGTCAGCATGTACATTCCTCACCGAAGAAGAAAAAAGATTGGAGCAGCATTGCTGCGAATGGACAAGCTGCATCTGACACTGCTTGGTATGCTTCTTCTTGTGGCAGTATTATTTATCTTTGCATTTATGCAGGAAAAGATGGGTAACTTCACCATCAATCTGAACCGTCTGGAACTGTACCGTAAGGGTATCAGTATTGCAGATAATGGCGACTTTGCTGGGGCAACCGCAAGACTTACGGCCAGCACAGTAGAAGATGCAACCAATATTTCTATCGACGATCTGCCGGAAGATATTGACGATCTGGATGGAAGCCATAATGGTAAGAACTATATGGCATATACCTACTATGTCCGTAATGCGGGCAAGGAAGATCTGGGTTACAAGGCAAGCATTACATTGGATTCCTGTGCCAAGGGTGCTGAGAAAGCGGTTCGCGTGGCTGTCTGGAGAAATGGTGAACGCGTGGTATACGCAGCACCGGCTGCTGATGGCAACGAAGAGAATGGATGCAAGAATTTCAAATCGGACGATGTGGTATGTACCTATACGGAGAAGAAATTCCTTGTGGGAAATGTAGATCGTTATACCATCGTTATCTGGATGGAGGGCGACGATTCGGAATGCGTAGACTCCATTATCGGAGGAAGCGTGGAATTCAGCATGAAGATCGATGCAGATTATAAGGATGAGACAAGCCTGCTTGCCAAGTTTGTACAGGATATCAAAGATACCCTGACCGGTAATAAGCCAATCAACGCTGCCGGTAATGATGCACCGAACGACAGTTATTATACAGATAAAGAAATCACCTGGAAAAACAGGAGAAATAAATAACTAGCATGGATAATGCTATAATCAGTGCCACAGCCACTGTTATTATAGAAAAAAAGAGAAAATGCAACTGGAACAGTAACATCAAATAGCCAGCCTGTTATGAGATGATATCCTCACCGGAATATGGTGAGAAGTATTCTCCCAACCGGGCTCGGTGAGAGCATGATCTGATAACAGGGAGCTTACGATAAGCCGAATGTCAGGAGAACATTTTCTCGAAACAAAAGAAAATCGAATGGGAGGAAAATCGATATGAACGAAAAGAAAAGCGTAAATTCGCTGAAACGTCAGATGACAGCAGCGATCGCAATGGTACTCGTTGCGGGTATTGCGTTGGCAAGTGCTACATATGCATGGTTTGTAAGTAATAATAAGGTTGATGCAACAACAAGTACAATTAGTGCACAGTCGAATGCAGCATTTATGTACATTCGTGATGAGAAGGAGGAATCAAAAAATCTTACAGCCGACACATCATCTGTTACATCTACTGCTCTTTATCCAGCACATTGGGTAACTGCAAAAGAAGGTAATTACGCAACTGCTGATATAGGAAAGTTTTATACAGCTTATGGTACTACAGCAGATGATGGAACAATGGTAGCGAAAACTTTGAAAATTGTTGAGGCAAATGCTGACTCAACAACTAAGGGTTCCCCAACTGATGCAGTAACAGCACAATACGCTGTTAAGAATACTTTCTTTATTGGTTCCAAGGGAACAGAGCTTAGTAATCTTGCTGTAACTGCTGCATCTCTTAAGAATGAAGATGGTAGCGATTCAACAAGTGAGAATGCTGATCTCGACAGTGCTCTTCGTATTCTTGTTACTTGTGGTGATAATTGGGTACTTTGCAATAAGAGCAGTATCATTGCATCTAACGAGAATAACACGACATATAAACTTGCTGATAAAGTTTCTTCAACAGAAACTGAGGTCAATATTTATGTATTCTATGATGGTGATGATACCCAGGTAAATACAAATAATTTACCAGACCTCAAAAAAGCATCTAAGAACATTACTGTACAGTTTGATGCAACTGCAACAACAGAACAGACAGGCAAATAATTTTAACATTATATTTTTAGATAAAGCTATCTGTCTCCCACAGTTGTGGTGTGGGAGGCATTTCAAAGGGCAGAAGAAGACTTCTACCTTTTGAAATGAAAGAGTGAAATAGCAAAAGGAAGGAGTTGGAGTAAATTGAATACTACTATAAAACAATTAAGGATTCAGTTACTAGGTGCTATTATTTCTGCATTTGTGTCTTTTGTTGCGATTTCTTCGGCTACTTATGCATGGTATGTTTCCAATACTACAGTTACAGGAACGGCAAGTACAATTAGTGCTATGGCGAATAACTTTGTTCTGCAGATAGGATTGCTTGAAAATGGTGCTCAACATGGTGATAATAATCAGTCATTGCAGGCAGAAGTGCTTGGTGGAAAGATAAGCCCTTCATCAACTTCCAATATGAAGGATTGGTATGTATGTAATGAATGGAAAACAGATGGACTCGTTCACTCCTATATGATTCCTTCTGACATTGATAGTAAAGGAAAGTATGTTGGAACTGATGGCGAGCATTATGCTTTCTTGTGTGGTGAATATATATTGTATACAATTACTGAGACAGGAACTTGTGATGTTTATCTGAGTCCTGATGATTTGAATAAATACATCACAGTAACTCAAACAGCAGGAGAAGAAGAAAGTACGACAATTCCTGGTTCTATACGTGTTGGAATTACAACTCAGAAAATGAAAGCTGATGGTTCAGGAGTTGATACAACTCAGCCAGAGAAACTTGTTTTAGTGTATGCACCGCAGAATGAAACGGGAAAAGGTAATGACTCTGGGGCAATTAATGGTTGGACTTGTGTAAAGGATAATACAAGTTTAATGACCGTTCCGTATACTTACATTTATGGGACTGAAACTCAGGCTTCAGATGGGAAAACTTATGTTGCTACGAAAGAAGGAGACGACTATTTAGCACCTACTACTAATGGTGCTACAATCGCATCTAATGTAGGTTATAATGGAGTTGCGATGCGTGTATACATTTGGCTTGAAGGTACTGATGCAGAGTGTGTCAATACAAATAGTGAAGCAGATGATATGTCTACATATAGTGTTGTGTTGACATTAGCTGGTGTGGCAAAATAATATAATTTCTGAAAGGTCATGGCACAAGCCATGGTTTTTCTTTTATCCTGCTATTCACCGATTGTCTACTATCCCCAATCTCCTCCATGCATTTTCGGTACATCTGATGAATTGCTATTTCCACGACTTCTGGTATAGTCATGTAACTGAATAGAGAACTTCAGAAGGGAGAACTGCAATATGCGAAGAAAGCAGGATATCTGATTTCCAATACAACAGCGCCAGCGGATTATATATTTTTCATTAAGTTCAGATCATCTGATGAGGTTTAAATTTGTGATTTCGCGTGTTGTTCTGCTTTTGCACAGGCAGGGTTGACTAAAAATCGACAATCTTGAAGTGTTTTGAAAATTATGCAATTAGATATTGCTCTTTTGTAAACTTTATGTTAGTATGATATTACCTTGAGGAAACTCGTTCGTGGTTCCTGATTATTCTAAGCCGTCCGGCATCTTATTTCGGTATTTCATATTCGAAATAATATCCGACATGATGAAACGTATGAATTATTTACAGTGGTATTATACCAGGAGGAAATGTCTATGACCAACAATCTGCAACAGTATTTTCCAATGATTCGAACCGAAGAAGAGGTTCTGAGTGAAATTAATAGCCGTTCACACCTTAAACAAATGTACGAAGAATGGGAAGAGGAAGAACAGAAGGAATTGTACTCCGAGTTCGTGGAATATATATCTGAAGCACAATTGAAATATAAAGTGGGATTTGATTCGTGTACGGTACCGGTGTTTGTAAATCATCCTGGTAATATTGATCTGGATAGTCTTGATACCTGCGAAGGAGCGTAGAATTATGCATTATGTACGCATAATTGACAAAAATGCATATATAGCGCATAATTGAGTGCGAGGTGAAGGTTAATGTATTATGCTATTATTGGAGATATAAAAGAATCAAAGAAACTAAAAGAACGTGGTGAGATACAAGAAAAATTGAATGATGTATTGAAAAGAGTCAATGTGTTTTATGAAGAGGATATTGCTGCGAAGTTTTTGATAACGCTTGGCGATGAATTTCAAGGATTATTAAAGAGAACAACGCATTTACTTGAACTTATTAAATATATACAGGAAGAAATGTATCCGATAGAGTTTCGTTTTGGCGTTGGAATGGGCGAAATATATACCACAATCAATAGAGAAGCAGCAATTGGAGCGGACGGTCCGGCGTTTTATGCGGCGAGAAATGTACTTGCGGAGATGCATAAACAAGAAAAAAGGTTAAAGAAACAAGCGGCAGATATTCAAATAGAGTTTTATGAAAAGGAGTGTTTTGCAGTCCTGGAAATTAACACAATGCTGTCGTTGGTTAAAACAATAGAAGATAGTTGGAATGAAAAGCAGAGATACACTATATGGGATATGATCAGATATCAGGATAGTCAGGAAATATGTGCCAGAAGACAGAATACAACGCAATCTACGGTCGCAAGAAGATTATCTGATGGGAAATACTTGGTTTATATCAGCGCAATGACAACAATTAAAGATGCAATACAAAGATTGGAAAAATATGGATGTAGTTAAATGTTTAATTATATTATTAATAGCACATGTGCTTGGCGATTTCTATTTTGAAACAAAGAAGATTAAAGAAATTAAAGAAAAGAAATATATGGGAATTGTGATGCATTCATTGGAATATTTGATTGTTTCGATGGGTGTAATTGTTCCCATAATCAATAAAAGCATGGTTTGTATGGCATTATATTTATCGTTGCTTCATTTTGTGTTTGAAACAGTGAAATATATAGCAATTAAGAATAATGGTAAATTAGAGAATCTGTTTATTTGGCATCAGGGAATACAGATACTTAGTGTTATTCTGCTATCATATATAATATCTAAGCAGGACTTTTATATTTCGCTGCATCAATTTGTTGATGCTTTATTTAATGCATATGGTATTGATAAAATGATGTTTTTGAGATGGATTTTGGCTTTATTATATTTATATAAACCAGCTAATATTTTGATTCAGAGTCTACTATCTGGATATAAGCCGAGAGAAAAAGAACTTTCAGAACTGAAGACGAATAACGGAGCTGGGAGAAAAATCGGAATACTCGAAAGATTCATAATGTTGATGTTTATTGCAATGAATCAATATGCATCTTTGGGACTTGTGTTAACTGCAAAGTCCATAGCCAGATATGACAAAATAGCAAAAGATGAACAATTTGCAGAATATTATTTATTGGGAACGTTGTTGAGTACAGCTTGCGTATTAATATGTAAAATATTACTGTTATAAAAGCTGATTTTCAATGAATCAAAGAAAAACGCTTAGTGAGAGCCTTGCCGAAGCAAGGCTCTTATTTTGTATGAAAATGTTTGGCAAAACAACTTACTTTATGACAAATAAAATATTGCAGATATATGTCGTGTTGTAGTATAATTAACCGAATATATAAATTTATTTATGAATTTGAATTCAAATCCAAAGCGAGAAGAGAAGGTATAAAGTTTTGGAAATTATATGTATTGCAAATATAACGAAAAAGAATAAAAAATCAGGGACAGGTGACTGTCCCTTGTTCTGGTTGTAGAATTTATAGATATTAGAATATAGAGATGAGGAGGTGGCGATCATAGCTGACAAGAGTAAGAAAAACATGGAAGATCTTTCCATAGAAGAATTGCATGAACAGATTGAGAATGACAAGAAGCAGGCAAAGCGCAGCACCGTTTTTGCAATGACAGCATTGATCGCCATCATTGTTTTGTGTATTGCGTGGTTTGTAGCAAATAATCTGGTAAAGGGAAGCACTGGCGGGGTATCGGGAAAAAGTAATAATCCTTTTGAACTTGCAAGTGTGGGTACAACAAGACAAGATGACAATAAATTACAGTTGGCGGATGGCAGGACAGAAAAGATTGAAAGCTATTATGACTGTAAAACTGGAAAGATGGTTAATGAAGAACAGTATTATCAAGTGGGTATTGCGGATCTTGCATGGCATGCCAATGGTCGTAAGACAATGTGTCCTGGAGAGCATGGGAAGTTGGAGTTTTACCTGATTCCTACCCAGGCCGGCGCCGGACGGACAGAGGCGGAAGTGACACTTAATATGGAAGCATATCAGGTGTCAGCGGGTGAGGATAAAGCAGAGAAATATGCAGATGATACACTGCAGAAACTGGTGGATGGACATATTTTGTTATTCCAGAATTTGAATAATACAAAAGGATACAGCGGATGGCTTTATCATGAGGGCGTGAATAAGATTACGGTCAAAGCACCGGACGGCGGATTTCAAAAAGGCGTGCCGTACAAGGTGACGGTATATTGGGTTTGGCCGAAGTATTTTAGAAATTATGTATATAATTCAAGAAGTGCATATGGAGATCTGTTTGCAGATATTACAGATAATGCAGACTATACGAATCTGAACAGCTATGTGAATGCACATAAAGAGAATCTCTTTTATGGTGGCACAATAGCAGATACGATTAACAGTAGTATACCGGATGAAGTGTTGAATAACTGTAGTAAGTATTATGATGAAGCAGATGAATACATCGGACAGAAGAAGTGTTATATCTATATTGATGCTTCGGTACAGTAAGATGGGAGAATCAGGATGGGACAGACAACAGAAAATACAATAAAGAAATGCGAGACAGAAAAACGAAATATAGAGCACAAGATGCTGATACGTCTGACGGTGACAGCGATTATTGTACTTCTGTTGGTACTGGGACTGAGCCGTGCATGGTTTGTGAATCAGAATAACGTGTCCATGCTGATGCAGGTAACAGAGCCATCACCAATTTCAATCCGGGGACCGCATGGAGAAGCTATGACTGCGTTGGATCTGTCTTATACGGATGCTGATAAAAATGGCAATACGGTAGCGATCAAGCGTGTAGTCAGCGTCAGCAGCGATGCAGAGAAACATAAACTTGAGATTGTACATACCACCAATCTGAAAGGACTGACATTTAGAATATATCCGGCAAAGGAAGGTGCCTCTGTATCAGGAGAGTCGGCGACAGAGAATAATTATACTTATGCATATGATGCATCGAAGCCTCTTGAAGGAAAATATATTAACTCGAAAAATGAAACAACAGATTATAAATATGCGAATGACAGTAAGCATTCCGAAAATTTTAATCAATATAACAATGTTCAGGCACACGCAGAACCTATCTACTGGCTTGTGAACAACGCGCAATCAGGGACAAATAATCCGGGCAATACAGAAGTCACGAATAAATATTTGAATTACTATGTGATAGAGATCAGTTGGACAGAAACGACGAAAGAAACGGATATCTTTTATCTGTTGGCGAAAAATGTATAATAGTTCAGTATAGTATTTGGAAAGGAGAGCAGTTATGAAATTGACAGAACGGCCAAAAATTAAACTTATCATATGCGCAGTGCTGGCACTTGTGGGACTGCTCACGATTGCCGGAGGAAGCTATGCGGCATATACCAGCCAGGATGCAAGGCGTGGCGTAGTTAGAAACAGAGATACAGAAGCAGTTAGATTTACATCCAATTATCTGCAGACCTGTGTGAAAGGAACAGAGCCTGCCAAATATGCCGGACGCACAATCTTGTTTGGTGCAGAGGCTAAGAAACAGCAGAGTGTTTCGATGGAAATTGATATTTATAACTATGTCAAAGGAAATACAATGCTGGTAAATGAAAGAGATATTACTTATGATTTGACGCTGATATTTGAAGGGGGAAACGGTGGTTATACAGTGAATGGATATACAGTGGCCGGGAATACATATACGGAAAGTAAAGTAACACTGACTGGACGTACTGCTAATTCAAAAAAATACCTAATTACGGTGCCGGGGGCGGATATTGATAATGTGAAAATTACAGCAACAGCTGTTCCGACAAAAACAGCCGTAACTAATAATCAGATCCTGGCGGCAATCATTTCACCATGCACGGAGTCAAAGGTAAATGTATTCTCTTATCAGGGAACTTTCACGGATGCGGCGTCAGGGGCAGATCCTACAGCGTATGATGCGTTCAATTATGAGGCGTCAATATCCAGTGGCACAGCAGATGTCACGCTGACCTGGGATCCAGATGCGGTTGAAATTGATAAGTATTTCTTACAGAAGATAGGACAGACGGATGTATCAACAAAGGCGGGAAATTTGACATTTGAGATGAGCCAGGATAATGGAACAGGGAATTATCTGATTCCATTCTATATCGTGTCGAAGAACAAGATAGAAGAAGCGGGAGACTGGGATGGAATGAAGAAATTAATAAAGGTGAGTGCAACAAAGAAATAGGGGAGTGACTGAGACGATGAAATATAGACGGGTGATAGCAGCATTACTTGCAGTCAGCTTAATATTGAATACAGCACCGGCTTCTGTAACCACGGAAGCGTCGTCTAAGAATACAGGCACTGTGGCAGAGTATGCGGAAGTTTCAAATGAAGATGCTTCTGTGAATGATACGTCAGATGCATCAGGAGACGATGACGTGAATCAGGATAACGGGGAAGAGATGGGATCTGATCAGGGGAACATAGCAGGGACTCCTTCTGAAGAAATCCCGGCAGAGGAGTCCACTTCTGAGGAGGAAAACGATACAACTGTGACGGCTATTAATGGAGAATTTGCATTAGCTGATTTGAAGAATGCAAATATAGACGGTCTTACTGTGGCAGCAGATAACACTTCCGTAACGGTCAGTAGCGCAGCGGGACTGATTCTGCTGTCACATTGTAATGCGGCTGAACTGCGGAATCTGACGATCGATATTAATATTACAGGCCGGGAGGTAAACCTTACAGAACCGATAACAGGACCGGATAATCAGCAGTATACTTATGCAGGTCTTGGCAATGAAGATACACCGTTTGCCGGTACGATTACGGGACAGAAACCGGTGATCAAAGTAAACCGGGCAGTTTTTGGCGGATTATCATCAACTGCAACTGTAATTGCTGGTCAGCAGATTCAGTGGGAAGGAGATGGAAACACTCCGATGCTGGCAGATTCTTATGTAATGGACGGTGCAGACGGAACGATCCCGATGACGTTTACAAATGGAACGGGACCAATCGCCGGTAAGATAAAAGGAACGGGCACATTTACAGTTGGTGATCAGATTACTTATAGAGATAGTGTGTCTGTGGCAAGTAATAATCATGCCGGTCTGATCTGTAATACATTGGAGAGCGGTAATGTCCAGGTTACAGATCAGTACAGTTTTCCAAGCGGCAGATACAGCGTAACTGCAGTGACAGGCAATGCAGGCGGACTTATTGGACAGATGAACACCGGTACAAAGCTGACAATCAGTAAGAGTGCGGAACTTGACGGCCTTACAGTAACAGCATCTGCGGGCAATGCAGGAGGTCTTATCGGTCAGATGGATGAAAATGCAGAGATAATTACTGAGAAAGCACTTACACTGAAGAATCCTACAGTAACCGGCAGTTCCAATGCGGGTGGACTTATTGGTCTTGCATCGAATGTGTTGTTTGCGGAAGGTAATAAGGAGATTGCGCTTACATCACCAGCGGTAACAGCAACAGCGGGTGGAACTGTGGGCGGAATGATCGGTCGGTATGAACTGAGTGCTAAGGGAGAGCAAAAGTTTCCTGAATGTATCCAGATGACGGCTCCGGAACTGCAGATTAGCCAGGCAAGTAACGGTGTCGGCTATATCGGTGGATATTTTGGCGTATTAGATTTAAAAAATAATACTTCTTATACTATTGGAAATAAGGAGACAGCTTTTCAGATAAATGTGAAGATGAAGCATTCGCCGTATGTCCGTGCATATGGAGCTGTAGCTGGAGAAGTTACCGGCAATGGCGTGTTGAATGCAGTATATCTGAAGAATCTGAAAATCACATCAGATTACTGTAATAAGGACAGAACAGATGCAAGATATCATGGAGGGCTGATCGGAGAACTTGGTGCTTCGGGGAATGAAAATGCTGCTGTTTATCTGGAAGCAGATAATATCGTGGTTAATGACAATGCCCCTTATGTATATAATGAAAAAGACCCATATACCTATACAAATTTAAGTGCATTTGGCGGAGTAGTTGGATTATCTGCAAAAGGATGCGTATCGAAAATTGGAAAATTTAAACTGAATACCGGAGAGGCGGAAATCAGCAAAGGTGGAGGTGTTGCCGGATTTGCAGAAGCTGGAAGTGCGGTTGAATTATCTGGTACAACAGATCTGTCAGACGTACAGTATGCCAAGTACTGGAGTGCAGGTCAGATTGTTGGAGCACAGGATGGTGCGCTGATTTATGCGCGCGGCGACGGTGAGGGCCATGGATGGACACTGAAGCGGTGTCCGGATACATATGCCAGCCAGAATAACGACATTGGCAACTACGGAGAAGTAATCCGTCTGCAGGCAGACGGTGCACAGGCAGGACTTGGCGCAGACCTGATCCAGATTGATGCAGGTACACATCAGATCCAGCTGAAAACTCCATCGGATGGTAATTATCTCGATGGTGCAGTCATTGCGGATACAGATGATTTTGCATTGTTTGCGATTGCATGGCAGACACATGGAGCATTCCCAATTGCAGGAGTGGCTGCTGGCAATTATACGAGTCTTCAGACACAGACGATTACATTGAACGGTGATGTAGATCTGACAGGGACCGGCATTACGGGCGTCAGCAGAGACAGCCAGCAGGATGCGATGATATATTCCGGCACGCTGAATGGCCAGGCACATAAGATTGTGCTGGCACTTGGCGAGACCTATGGATTGAGAGACGGAGCTGCGGTAACAGACGGAGCAGAAGGCGGCGGAAAGTTCTATCCATACAAATGGGGAAGCTATTACAATCATACAGATATCGGATTGTTCGCGCAGACCAGAGGCGGTGTAAATAATCTGACGCTGTCAGGCAAGATTGCGCTCAGCAATGCTGCAGACTATGGAAGTGTAGGAGGATATGCAGCAAAAGCAAGAGGAAGTATGACATTGTCCGGCGTGACAATGGAAGAGAAGATTGCGATTGATGCATCTAACACAAAAAAAATCTATGCGGGCGGCATATTCGGTGATGCGGTAACCGGAGGCGGTAATATTGAAATCACAATACAAGGAGATTCGCAGATCAAGCCAGATATTACGATTCAGAAACTGACTGAAAAAACAGATTCTTATATTAATGCAGGAAGCGTGATCGGTTATGCGGCCGATAATTTTCATAAGATTGCATGTAATGGATTAACGGTTGGAGGAACTATCCGAGTGGATGGTGACAGTTACAATTATGCCTATGTCGGCGGCCTGATTGCGCGGACAGCCAGATCAGGTCTGGCATGGATAGAGATCCGGTCATTGGTATACGATGGATTTAAGATTGAAGCACCAAACGCAAAGAAAGTCTGCGGAGGTCTGTTCGGAAGCGTATGGTCGAATGTTGGCGTATACTTTATGGGATTGGATAATAACACAGACGGAGTGTATACCGGTACGAAGCTTACTGTGAAAGATGCAGTGATCAATGCTCCGAATGCCAGTGTCGGAGGTCTGGCATATCGCTCCAGCGGAATCTGGGAGATCCGTAAAAAGGGAATCGATATGCAGCAATTTAAGATTACTGCAAAGGATACAGGCCTGTTGGTCTGCCGCGGAGAACGTGGAAAAGAAACATTAGAAGGTACCGTGACAGATATCAATTCCTTATATCTGAACACTACCACGTACTGGGATGATGCGGATACGTATGCTTATAAGATAGGAAGCAAAGTTGATATTGAGTGTAAGGGTGTCTATGATGAATTTGTGGCATATACCGTAGCAACGGCAGATCAGATTACCACAAATGGCACCAACGGTATTGTGTCGATTGCGACGAAGAATCGAGAAGGCGTGGCAGAGAACGAAGGAAACCTTACAACCTATGTGAACCGAACGGCTTATGGACAGTCGCATCAGACCAATGCGTGCAGCCGGTATTATTATGATTTGGATCAATGTTATAGCGAGGCAAAGAACAAGACAAATGGTTACATAGATACTCCGGAGGAACTGATGCTTTGGAGCGCATATCAGTATGCGGATGGTTCAATTAAAAGATATTTTGTCAGAGATAACGGAGATGGAGATACAGTTTTCCGTAACGATGCAGGCAGTAATATCATCGGAAGTGAATCCGCAGACAGCCTGGTTTCGTTGGATATGAAGAAATATAGTTACTATCCGGTGGATCTGAATGTATCTTCAATGACGATTCAGAATGCTAAGATTAAGTTTTATAATGAGAATATCGAGAAAGCAGAAGCTCATAATAAATCTACCGCGAAATCAGCTGATAATACCTCACAGCATTATATGATGCACTGTGGATTATTCTTAAATCATACCAGAGATCAGGCAGAATCAGCGGTCAATGTCAATAACGTGACGTTTCAGGGAACGATCGGTAAGACAGAGTTTGGTTCTGGTGTTATCTTTGGAGGCAGAATAGAAGGTGACAGTGCAGATACAAAGCTATATCCAATTAATGTGAAATTAAACGGTATTACGTTGGATGGACTGCAGGTGTATAACTGTGGAACATCTTATGCACCACTGCTGATGAATCGGATTGGCAGTTATACAACACTTACTGTAAATGATATTAAGACGACAACAAAATATAATGACTATATAGATAAGAAGGCTGGATCCAGTCTGATCGGTAATGTGGGATCTGAGACGGGAGATCAGATCAATATGACCTTTACGAAGATCAATCTTCCGGATCAGAAGTATTCCGCAGGAGGCATCTTTACACATGCATCCCTGCTGGAAAGTTTCCAGTATGCGTCTGATGGAGTCGCTGTTGCCACATATAATTTCTATAAAAATGAAGACTGGAATAGCACGGATCATATCCATGAAGTGACATACGGTAAGGAAATATCAAATTCTACCGAGTACGCGGGTTTGCAGAAATGGTATTTTGACAGAGACGGGTATGGAGAAACAGAAGGAGAAGTATATTCGGATAATGGACTGAAAGATTTCTCAGATTATCTTCCATATGTATGCAATCAGGATGCAAAGCAGGATTATGCACATGAAATTCGAGTGAACCAGAGACCGTTCGGTATCACAGACGGATGTGGTACTTACGGACATCCGTATAAGATCACATCGGAAAAAGAAATGAAGCTCCTTGCTGAGTATATGGCAACAGGCAATGCACAAAAAGATTGGGAGATCCGTATTACTACAGATCAGACAACGATATGTCCGGGAGACGAATCTGGTCATGATGCTGTATATCAGTATAATGGAAGTAATTGGGTAAACGAAGATGGTGACGGCGAATTGGATAACGCTGTGATGCATCGGTATATGTTGAGTGCATATTATGATATTCAGGGAAGCGACGAGAAGGTTACAGCAGTGCTTGGTTCACAGACATTTGTCAAAGAGAACAGCAGTACCGGTAAGACATTAACGCTGACTGATTTTCATGGATTTGGTACAGAAGCGTATCCGTTCCGGGGCGTGATTACTTGCACAGATAAAAATGATCCGACAACGATCATCCTGAAAGGAAATGGAACCGGAAATGGTCTGATCTCATACAGCTATGGAAGTGTAATAAAAGATATTACAATCAGTTATCAAAAAGATGGTCTGGTTGGTAAAACCGTTACATATGCAAAAAATACCAATTCAGATTATTATCCATCAGCATTCTTTGGTGGAGTAATCGGATGCATTATGGGCGGGGATAATATCATTGACAATGTTTCAGTGAAAATGAGTGATCAGTGGCTGAATCTTTCTGGCTCTAAGAGTTATTTGATTCAGGCAGGCGGTTATGTTGGTTCTGTTACAGGTGGCGGGGTGATTTTCCGTAACATGAATGGAAAGACTGGACTTGAGTCAGGAAATGTTGTGGGCGGAGATCCGTTAAGTGATCTGTATGTAAATCCGTACGTAGGACGTGTGTTAGACGGCTATGCATTCAGTGAAGACTGTACAATTGACAATACAAATACAAATTACA
>ERZ1034920.506-NODE-506-length-30816-cov-24.998830_pt1 | contig 30816 bp, 40 predicted proteins | sample MGYA00520688_ERZ1034920 | MGnify/ENA primary metagenome ERZ1034920 (study PRJEB33766, sample SAMN09781785) | gut metagenome | biome: gut microbiome | host: Homo sapiens | place: Madagascar | study: EMG produced TPA metagenomics assembly of the PRJNA485056 data...
ATTGTAAACAATACGCTACTCACAAGTTCTTGTACACTCCACAGTCGTAAATTCCCGACTTAGCCATCGGTACACATCTGTAAATTCATATATTTGATTAGATACAGATTTCATCTAAGTAGTTTTTCCTTTCTTAATATTTTATGTTTTGCTACTTGGTTTTCGTAGACTTCTACCATTGTCCAAACGTCACCATCAAGGTTCTATCCTATAATTAGCAAGGCTGTTCCAACTTGCACTGGTTACTTCTCGACGTTTCCGACTGCTTTGACGTTAGTGCAAACGAATACTCTTGATTTTGAGTATATTTGAACCTATTTGTTCACATTTAATTGTATTTTTAGTTACTTATCTTTCCTCCTGCTTCATAAAATCTGGAATCTCTGGTTCGGCAACTGCTGCCGGAACCGGTTCTTTCTCTGCTGACTGGACAACTTCTGCGACTGTCGGCTGTTTCGGTTGTTCTTCGATTGCCTGAACAAAATCTTCGGTGTTGGCATGTTTTTTGATATCCTCTTCAACAGCTTTTTCTAAGTCATAAATCTTATAATCTGCATCTGCAATTTCGATAACTTCTTCTGTGGTGTAAAGTCCATTTGAAAGTTCAGGACAATTCATCCTCGAGAAGAATGAAGCAGCTCTGTATCTGAGCATCACCTGTGGCATGGTTCTCCATTTTGAACCGTTTTTGTTTGTCCAGCCCTCGGCTTTTGCCATATCCATTGTGACTTTAATTCCAGTTACTCTTCTTCCATCTTTTTCCGTCCAGCAAGTGCAAGCATATGGTGTCCCATTCTTATCAGTTTCTTCTTCGAACTGTAATTCCATATCATATTTTCCGGAACTGTTAATCATTGCAATCAAGAATGTGGCTCTCCATGCCGGTCTCCCCTGAATAACATCAAGGTTCTGCATAACTGTAAGAGGACTTGTTTTCAGACGGTTTGCCATGTCGATCGCCACAAGACCATTTGCAAAATTGCCCTGATATTCTCTCGGAACAATTGTTGACTGGGCGAAAGCCTTTGCCATCTGAGTTGCCATTGTGAAGTTGTCGGAACTTCCAAAGATTCCCAAACTGAAATCAGTGTTTAACTTCACTGGTGTTCTCTTTTCCTGATTCTGTGTTGCTGGTGTTGTGTTTGTTGTTTCTGCCATTTTAATTCTCCTTTTCTTTATTTATATGCTCAGTGGCATATGAAACAAGATGAAATATTGTGTCCTATCATGTTATTTGCTTTACTATAATTTTATATCCTGTTGTACTTTCCGGGTATTCACCCGGATTCATATACCACCGAAAATCTCTTATTAAATAATAGTTACATTTTCTGGATTAATGTGGTATCTGCCGTTTCCATTTGCTCGCTGCGTTCCGATTCCGATATACTTTCCACTGGTCTCGATCAGCTGTAAAACTGTTTCGTGTGGGAACACGATATCAGGGCAAGATACTTCGATAGTAGTTCTCCAATTATGAAATACATTGCTACTGCAAAGAACCGGACTTGCACTGATTCCAGATGTAGGAACGATATTGCTAACCACTTCAACATCACTAAATGCAACTGGGCAAATAGAACCTGCTATTGAAAGAGAACGCTTGATGTCTGTTCCTTTCTTTCCGGTTGAATCCTTGAAGAACGTAATAAATGTCTCAGTAAATGCTTTCTTAAATGCCTGTGTAAGAATGCAAGGGCGATTATCTTTCATGTATGATTCCCATTCTTCCTGCGTGTAAAGAGAAATATCTTCATCGTGAAATTCAATCGGTTTTTCCCAGTGAATGCCTGTAATCAAGCCCTCCCAAATATTTTTTGACTGGTTATAGATTTCCGGCATTTTTGTTCCTTTATCGTGCGCCTGTTTCCAACATTCAGCCTGTTCGTAGTAACGACTTCTCTTATGGAGAATCAGGTCTGTATCACCGATAAGTTCCAGTTTTAATGTTGTTTCTTTTAAAGGTTCGATTGTAAATGATTTTGCTTTTGCCATTGTGTTTTTCCTCCGAAATTTTATGATTTGATTTATAGTTTCTGTTTGCGCAAACATTCAAACGAATTAATTCACAATAGTTTGATATAAATATGCTGTCGTGTCCTGTTCTGTTCTGTTTTATATTTTAATGGTTTATACTGCGAAGTAATCCGCTTGAATCTTTACGCAAATTTCAGATATACTTAGCTGGCAATAGAAATCGTGTCTTGCGCTATGTTATTGTTTACTGTATTATTTTGTTCTCACATATAAGGTTTTGCGGTTTCCTGTTATGACAGTTTCTACTGCCAGTTAAATACATCTGTGTTGAATGCTCGGTAGGTAACATGAATTGTCCTGTAATGTAATGTAGTGACCTGTTCTGTACCGTCTTATGGTATTTTTTCTTATTCTGATGACATCATGCCACTTACCCAAAATTCAATTTTTTGGAGAACCGCTATGCAGACGATATAAACTGCGGTGTCATATATTATTCTTTGCTTTCATTTCCTGCTATGTCCTGACGGTTATACCGCCTGTAAAACAGTCCTCCATTGAAGTGTTGTGTTATACTTTGTTGTTCTGTCGTTTTATGTCCTATAGTTTCATGCTTTATTTTTTATTAAGTGTTCCACAACACTTGTCACTCTACACAAGAGAAAGATGTACTGCACTATACTGAATTATTTTATTTTGTTTTGTTGTGAGGTATCCTATCTTTCTGCTTATGCAGACTGATAAATGCTGTGACTCCCTACGCTCATAAACCTGTAAAATTAAGCAAATATATACTGTTCTATTTTGTTCTATGCTAATGTATTCTGTAATATGCTTTTTTTACCCATTTTACAGGCATATCAACGCATGAAATTTGCCGTTACTGCGCTCATAAACCTACAAGAATAAAAAAGTTTATATGATATCGTGTCCTGTTTTGCCCTGTATTGTTCTATTGTATTTTGTCGTGTTCTGTTTTCCTACTCTTGCAGGCATATCAGTACAGTAACGGCTTCGATATTTAATTAATCAGTTCCCATATTTCTTCGTATTCTGAGATGCTATTGAATTTCTGCTTTATTGCCAGAAGTTCACTCCTGCAACGCTCTACAAGTGCTTTATATTCGTCTGGCTTCTTCAAAATCAGCTTCGTTGGTTTATATCCAGATTCGTTATCAGTCTTGTAGAAAACTCTGATTGTTGTCGGCTCTGGTTCTTTATCTGGCTTTACCTCGACGATTCTAAGATTTCTTACAACCGATCTGGCTTCCTGTACTCTCCATTTCTCGGCAGCTTCGGTATCGTCCCATGTAAAGCACTTGTGAAGTTCAGTATTGCTATCTCTTGCTTTGTCAAGAATCTGCTGTGGTGTAGCGGATTCTAATTCATCACAGATTTCCATGATCTCATCTGCGCATTTCTGTGCATCGGCTTTAAATCTATATGTTCCCCAAGTTGCTAACTGCATATTTCCCCTCCCTGTACTTTTACTACTCTCAGTTTGCTTTTCTGTGCGTTTCTACGCTTCTCCTTTGCGATTCTCAGCAGTGCGCTTCTATGCCGTGGCGTCTCATATCTGTTCTATGCATATCCTTTGCTCTACCTCACGTCGCACCGCTCCACTTCGCCATCGCAAAGCCAACCATGCCAATCTATTGCGCTTTAATCACAATAACTTCTACTACAGAACGGGCATCCTGTAATCAACTGCCCTGCTGCACTTTCAATGGAATACCCGTGCGTTTCTTTTCCGCACCGTGTCCGTCCTTTCTCGGAATAGATATTCTGATGGCAAGACCAACAGATACCATTGCCCGGCGCAAAATGTGGTAATATCTTTGTTTTGCAGTACCAGTCCTGTGCTTTGATTGCTTCTGGAATGTTATATGTAGTTGTTGCCATATTAAATCCCCTCCACTTTTAATTCATCGTCGGAAACTTTAAGTAGAATCATCTGTCTGCCTGTATCTGGTATTCTGTCAGCATTCACGCTTTCAACATCATCAACCCAAATCGGCAAGTTCAAACCGTTCAATTCCTGCAAACCAGTCACGAGGTCGATGTTGCATAGAATCTGATCAGAATGGTTCAGCCCATCAAAATATCCGATTCCGTCGCAAATCATCTTGCAAACTTCCACCGGCTCACCGTCCTGCGTATAGTCCAAAAACTGAAACTGAAAGTGCTTGAAATGTGGATTGATTGCTTCTGCAAGCTTCTGATTCTTTTGGATGGAAAATTCTTTTAACATGTCAAGTTTCTGCTGAATATCGGAATCTTCCTGACCTAATTTCTTTCTGTCCGCATTTAGTTGTTCGAGCGTTTCTGTCTGTTTCTGAACTGCCTGTTTTGCCATCTCAATTTTTGTTTCGATTCCTGTAAGTTCCTTTTCGGCAGACATTCTTTCTGCCTGAACTGCTGCATTTTCCTCAGAATTATTGGTCAGTCCATCAAGCTGTTCCTGCTTCTTCTGGATTTCTGCTACAACTGCCTGATACTCTTCGTTTCCAGACATATCTGGCTCTGACGGAAGCTTCTCTAATTCATGATTTTTCTGTGCAATCTCAGATGCCAGAGTAGAAATATTTTTCTTTGTCTGCTCAATCTGCGATTCGATGTCTTTGCGCTTTTCCTCAACTTCTTTTTTTCGATTGACTTCTGCTTGTCCCTCTTCATTGATATCTCTAAGTTTCTGCTGTTTATCCGCTTCAAACTGCTCTTTCTTTGCGAGTTCGGCCTTAATTCTTTCCTGCTTCTTCTGGTCGAATTCAGTTTTAAGGCGTTCAGCCTGTTCTTCCGGCAGATTCTGACCGCATGTCGGACAAATAGCTGATTCAGGGTCAAATTCTTCGTTCTGTATAGCGTTTAAAGCTATTTCATCAAATGCGGATGCATATGTCTGTTTATATTTCTCCTGTAAAACCGTAATTCTCTGCTGAATACGTTCCGGCTTTTCGGCAGTAGCAAGGAAATTTTCCAGAACACGGAGATTTTCTTCTTCCTGCTTCTGTTTAAATCGTCTGTCATTTAATAAGGAAACGATTTTACTTTTTTTGTCTTGCAATGCTTCTGCTGCAGCTGAGATGATCGCATCTCTGGATTTCTTAAGACCTACGATTTCATAAGAAAGCTCATCGTATGCTTTTCCAGAATCACTCAGCTGTTGTTCTTTCTTGCTCAGCTCATTCAGCTGATTTAAAACTTGTCCTCTCTTTTCTTCAAGAACTGTTGCGTCTGGTACTCCTTGTTTCTTTACGGTATCAATCTCAACTTTTTTGGCATCAATTTTCTTCTGGATATCTTTTCCGTCTTTGTTGAGTTTCTTTACAACTTCCTCAACAGTGTGGTTCTTAATAATTCCTGTAACCTCTGGATTGTCCTGTAATACTTCATCTGTATTGAATCCTGCCATCTTTTCAAGCATTGCTCTGGCACTTGCTGTTGACTTTCTCAGTTCGTTCAGAAATACTCTTGCGTTGCTACATATCATGATCGTATCTGGGTCTGCTATGCCTTTTAAAAATTCCTTATACTTCGTCTGGTTGTAATCAAACCCATCAACCTGATATTTTGTGGTACTAGAAGATTTACCTTTCTTCGTTTCCTTACGGATCACGGTTTCTGCTCCATCAATCAGAAGTGTAAGTTCTCTTGCAACGATACCTTCAACTTCTTCTCCATTCTCTTTTCTTCTGACACTGTTTGGAGAAGTGCCGTCTGCAAGTTTTCCGGTCAGCGTATCAAAGTATGCATCCATCAGCGTTGATTTACCCTGACGGTTTCTACCGGAAACCATTGTTCTTGGCACGAACTGGTATTCAGCTGATTCAAATTTCTTATAGTTTTCAAGGTTAATCTGTTTCAATTCTACTGTTTTCATGCTGTTTTATCCTCCAACCAATATGCCGAAACCTCATAGGCTATTCTTTTTTCAACTTTATCTCCGATTTTTTTCATATATTCTCGGCTCTGGATTCTTCCCTGTAAAATAATATGCGTTCCGGTTTCGCAGCCTCCCATATATTTTGCATCTCTGCCCCAACAGATACATGGTATGTAATCAGATGTCCCGTATGATCTATTTACTGCCAGAAGTACATCTGCGATCTCTCTTCCATTAGGCGTTGTTCTGTATACTGGTCGTTTGCAAGTAAATCCATCCAGAAGAATCTGATTAACCGGAAGTGCATCTTTCCCCATGAATTTCACTTCTCTTGCGAACACAAAAAGAAGCAATCTACTTCGATTTTCTTCGTGCTTATTGAACGATCTGAACTGCCCTTGAATTTCCATCATTTCTCCTGTATAGTTCTGCTTCACATCAATGAGTCTCTCAGAAGCTACAACTGGGAGAACATCTTTCGTTCCGCTAAATCGTTCTACGCTAAGTTCGAATCGGTAAAATTTTTCACCATATACTTCATGGCTAAATTCAAATTCTGTTTTAATTTCTCCAACCAGTGTTACCTGATTATTCTCTAAAAGTTTATTCAACTCCGTTTACCCACCTTTCTATCTGCATTAAAATAGGAAGGGATACTGTCATTGAAACCATTGCGCTGATACACAACAGTTTGATTACATCAATTTCAGACATCCACCAGAGTAAAAACGCAACAGTGGCAAATACTCCAACCTGTGCCATTACTCCGATAAAATACATTCTTTTTCTCATACCCCTCACTTCTTTCTTTTGGTTGCCGTTGTTGCAAGTAAAGCTACTGACAGTGCCACAACTGCGACTTCCAGTCGTTTTGTTTTGGTTGTCTGATCTGCGATAATCTCGCTTGCAAGGCTCTGGTTTTTAGTTACGTTTTCGGTGTGTTTTGTGATTTTAGACATAAAAAATGCCCTCCTGGTATAAATTTTCTTTTCAAATACAGGAAGGTGTGTTATACTTTACCTGTATTTAACTTACCCAAATTAAGTTAGATACGTGCTCCGGTAGGTGTTGCTTCACCTCCGGGGCGTTTCACTCTTCTTTCTTATCGGAATCCCCTTCGAAATATTTGATCCCCATGATCGCAGCTACATACTTTTTGTCAATGAATGTGCTATCATTAGCATTTAAAACCGCTTCCAAAGCTGTAAGCCTGCCGGCTAGTAAAGCAAATTCTTCTTCGAGGGTTTCTGGTTCGTAAGTGTTTTTATTCATCTTTTGTCCCTCCCCAGATTGACGACAATGCTAATCCCATAAGTTTTCCAAGCACTTCCGCTCGCATATTGGAAAGTTCCTTATCAAGCTTATCTTCCGTCCAGAACCCAACGTCTACAGCTTTTCTGATAAGTTTATCTCCTGTTTCCTTTGGAATATCTTCTTCCTCAAAAGCCTCTCTCAACGATTTAATAATCATTGACAAACCAGTCATTAAAACTGTTGTACTTCCCTTTACCTCAACTGCTCCGCCTTTACTTTTAATCATTCTCTTTTCCTCCTTCAAAAATCTTTCTCCCCAATATTAATTCCGCAAACGTTCTAAGCGTTTCTGTCCTTAATCTGTCAAGTTCTTCTTGTATTTTTTCGTCTGTCCACAACCCCATCTGAGCTGATTCAGAAACAAGTTCATCGGCTTTTTCCTTGGAATATCCTTCTTTCACAAGGAAAACTCTTAGTCCCCTGCATATCGCGGTTAATTCAGAAAGCAACTTATTTGCATCTTCTTCTAATTCAACTTTCCCGCCTTCACATTTAATCATTCTTTTCCTCCATTTCTCTTTTCAGCGCTTCGTACAATTCCTTGTGAATCGGAGAATCATCCGGAATATCTCGAATCATTTTGATAATCTCAGTTTTTTTCTCCTTTAATGTCATATTTATAAACTCATTTGTTTCTTCCGTCTTATTGCTTCCTTTCTGTTGAGTTTGGCTTCTTATCTCTTTATAATGTAAGTACAGGCACTGCCATGCCTAGTAAATCGAAAGGAGATAAAAGTTTGCTATTATTACCACATATAGATGGTTTTCATCAATCCGGTGAAAAAGTTTCCGAAACCTCAGTGTTTGTATGTAATAACTGTGGTTCTAAGAGAACTGTAAAGTCCGGTAAAACCATCCCTAAGTGTTCGAAATGTAACGATTATACCTATTGGTTCAAAATCGTAACGCTTTGATCGCTTTCAATATCTGTAAACATTGTTTCCGGGTGGTATTCATCTTTCAAATCGCTGTTTGCATAATCGATGGATTTCACTTGGAAACAGATGTTTGCTCCGTTTTGAGTGTTGAACACTTTCACATATTTCTTTCCATCTCTCGCAAAGCACATCACCCGCGTGTTATCTGGGATTCTTACAATCTGCGGTGCGAATAATCTTTTTAAAAACTGTTTCAGCACATTTATGACTCCTTTCTCAATCACCGTCTGCTTTTTCAGTTTCCTGTCCCAGAAACTTATTCACGAAATACAACTGTCCTTTCCCACTAACTTTTGTCGTGCGTGTGATTCTTACTGAACCATCTGGATTCTGAACGTTAGATTCTTTAATTTCAAATAATCCTTGCTCAACGTATTTCTGTTTCGGCATATTTCGTGAACTTCCAGAAACCATCAAATAGCCATTGTCTCTCATCCACTGAAACAATCGTTTCTGTCCTATTTGGTAACCGTTCTGGCAAATAAGTTTTGCCAAGTCACCGATAAGAATTGATGTGTGACTTGCAGATACTGCATCTGCGAAGATTGTTTTCGGTCTATCAGCTTCAATTTTCTCCGCAAGAGACTTATTTGTATCTTTCAACTTCGCAATCGTCCGGTCTGCCATCTTCAATGCTCTGGCAAAAACCTGTTCTGGTGTGTTCCATGCTTTTTCAAGGTCGATGAAATACTGCCTCATTTCTTTTCCTTTTTCAGTTTTAGTCATCATGGAAATGTGCTTTGCCATATCTGTTGTTATTGAATAATCGGAAAGCATTATTTCAGCTCCATTATTTACAGATGTAGGTTTGCCTACGCCTGTAAAATCCACCTCTTTTTCGAAGCAATCCGAATACCTAGCAAACCATGCACTAAAGCGTTCTTTGATTCCCAATGCCTTATGCAAATCCCTTGCCGATATCATCGGTTGTTCACCATCGTAATTAATCGGTATTAATTCGTTCATATATCTCCTTTTCTTGTTAATCGGATTTCAAAATTTCATCTACCGAAGTTTTTAAATAATCAGCGACCTTTTTCACTTTTTCAGCAGATGGAGAAACTTCATTCCATTTACAAACACTACCTTGCGAAAATCCGCAATCTATTTCGATTTTGCGAATGGAAACATTTCGCTTTTTTGCCAAGGCTTTCACCCTGTCGTAAATCATCATTCGATACCTCCTTTCATATTTTTACTGAAAATATCACAACATTATTGACATACCTCTGAATATATTCTATAATCAAGCTACCACACAAAATCATAAAAAATAAACTTGGGCATTCTTTATGTCCTTATTTTGTTGCGATATTTTCAGTACTGATAATTACATTATAAGCGATATTTTCAGAATGTCAAGTACTATTTTTGCGTTTTTTTCAGAATTGAAAGGAAACAAAAAAATGACATTACGAGAAAGAGTTAAAATACTTTGTAAAGAACAGAAAACTTCATTAAATGCGTTAGAAACTGAATGTGGTTTCGCAAAGGGATACGCAAGTAAACTGGATAAAAGTACTCCTAATGCTGAAAACTTGCGAAAAATCGCAATTTTCTTTCACGTATCTGTAGATTATCTGATGACAGGGAAAGAGCCGGAACAAGATTTTTCCGATGAATCTGCACATTTGATTGCACAGATAAGGAAAGACACCGAACTGTCCGATGCATTAAAGAAATACTTCGGGCTGTCCGATGCCAAAAAGAAACATGTTGTTGAATTGATTAATCTTTTGAGTGAGTGAGGTGCATTATGTTATCAGAAGCAGCTGTATTAAAAGCAATTATTGAATGCATGGATGAAGAACGCAATGCTATGCTTATAAGTGTTCGTGACAAACTGGACTGTGATGATTTATCTTTATTTCCGTTTTTAAATTCACTTAAAAACAAGCACTATATAATTCAATCAACATACGATGCACATGTTACAGACTTAGGAATGAAAAAATATCACGAAGCATTCACAAATAAAAGCAAACAAATTAAAGAATCAGTTTCTAATTCTGCCAAATTTACGTTGAAGCAATTCCTTGCGATCATTACAGTAGTCGTTGGAAGTGTTATTTCTGCTGCTATCATTTATCATTTCGGGTGGCAGTAAACCTAGCACTTTCATAAGAACAAGAATATGAAATACCGGTGACAATTGCCTGTTCTCATTTTCTATCCACAGAAAATTCAGATCACATAAATCTTGGAATTGTTGTTCTGTCAATTTAATGCCAACATACTCAAAGCCTTTCTGCGATGTATCTACGTGGTAAGGCTTTACTTTTTTCTTTCTTTTGAAGAACATTTATTTCACCTCCAATATCGTTTCGGAATGTCGAGTAGCATAAGGTAAATATAACGCAAAATCTTTTGACTTTCAATTTCATCTATTATTTTTATAATTTCTTTCTTATAATCCATAAATAGCCCTCCCTGTTGTAAACTGCCACCTACATTAAAGTATATACTCGGACAGTGGGAAATATGCATCCAAACATTTATTTTTATCATATTTTCCGCAGATTCAATGAAACAGGACACATGGATTAATATTCGCCCTTGCAAACTGCCAGAGATAGACCAGAATATTTATGATCGCATAGAAATTATTTGTGTAGTCAAAGATAAAATCTGCTTTGCGTGGTAAAATGTAGAATTTGAGCGTAGATTCAGACACCAGTTTCAAAACCGTGCTCATAGTAAGCGTTGAATGCTTGTGCATAGTTTGGGTTGAGTATATATCAAAATCCTTATTGGCATAGTCATTCACACACATAGGCAGGTGTATGATATAGTTGGCGTATAAAATGATTCCGATAACGATTAGAATTCGTTTAAATATTTTCATTTGCATCACCTCAAAATTTCTTATATTTTTCTTTGCTATCTGGTATTACAGTGGTATAATGTAAGCAAATTACAAAGGAGGATGGGCTTATGGCTATAATTAAATGTCCTGAATGTGGAAAAGAAATAAGTGACAAAGCTACCAGTTGTCCAAGCTGTGGCTTTCCATTACTCAAAGGACAGCCTGAAAAAGAAAAAGCAAAAGAATATACTGTGGAGATAAACGATTCTATGTATATTCAAGCAACATCAGAGAAAATTAAAGTTTTCTACAATCACAATCAAATCATGGAATCTCCTGTTGATGATTTTGTTTTGAATTATTCAAAAGAAGAAGCGGATGATTTTGGTCGTAATCAACTTAAAATCGCATTTTCCATTCCAAGTTACAAGGATTCGTTTAAAATATGCGTAAATGCTAACTCTGAAAAATATGAGTCAACTAAAGATTTTTTAACAAACATCGCAGACAAGTACTTTAAAAAAGATTTTGTTTCCGATTGGTATCTTGTGAATGAATATGCTAAAAACCATGCTGACAAATTCAAATCTGGTGAAACCAATGTAAATATCCAAAAAGTTCAAAATAATGTTCAAAATCAATCTAATTCATTTTCGTATCAGCAGTTTCAGGAAGAGAAAAAGAAAAATTCTGTGTTTGCATCTGCCGGATTTACAATATTTATGATTTTGATTTTCTGGCCAGTTGGAATATTTGCTATGTGGAGACATGAGCACTTCAAAAAATCTACAAGAATAATTCTTACCGTGCTATGCGTTGGATTGAGCATTTTTGTGTATAATGAATATTATAGCAAGCAAGCCAAAATAAATCGTCAAAAAGAAGCTATTCAAGAAGCATTAAACGAAGTAAATGATGCTTATACATCCGATACCGATACATTTAGTCAAGAAGTCGATGAAACTGAAAGCAGCGATGTTGCAACTACCAATTCTTCGGGCTATGCAATGGTAGGCGATACTGTAAATGTCAATAATATTGAAATCGCTATAAATGATGCTGATTTGGACTTTCAGGACTATGATAACGAATATGGCTATAATTCTCCGCAAGATGGTATGAAATACGTAAAAGCGTCATTTACTTATACGAATATTGGTAATTCCGATAATTACGCAAGCATATATGACTTTAAATGTTATGCTGACAATCAAACCTGCGAGCAAGCATACGGACTTGATGACTCAGGATTCATGAATACTAATTTGTCGCCTGGTCGTTCTGTATCTTTTAGCACATATTATCAGGTTCCGATCAATTCCCAATCTATCGAACTTGAATATTCTTCTCTTTGGAGCACAGATAACACTATAATTAAATTACAGTAAATAATAAAGAGGGGTTTATGCCCCTCTTCTTTTTTGTCTTTATATGGTAAAACCATACCGTATGATCGTTTCCTCCCTTCCAGACCATACGGTAGGTAACACCGACATTTATAGCTAGGGATTTTTTATATGTATTTATATTATCACAATATATCGTCCAGTAATGGGGTAATATGATTTCTTCTTTTTTGGCAATATCACCAAAAATGTCTCGAATTTTTAATAGAAAGTACCGTGAAAAACATATATTTTTGTTGTATAATTTGTCAAAGGGAGTGATTGTTATGAAAACGAAAGAGGAACTGAACAACATCATTAAGGAATCCAGAATCAATGAATTATCAAAGATTAATACTTCAAAGGCTTTTGGAGAAACTTTGGCTCGGCTTAGAACTATCGCAGACTTGACGCAAAACGATATGGCTGTGATTCTGGGAATATCAAAGAACACTCTCGGAAGAATTGAAGCAGGTGAAACTGAAAAGGTTGATTTCAATGTTGCCCTTAAAGCATCTGCCCTGTTTCATATGCCAATCCGTGAAATGTGTGGATTTCTTACAGAAGACTTGGAATTGTATTACGGTCTTATGCACGCTACCAAACGAACCCAAAGACTTATTGCTTCAATTATCGAGGTAGATGTCAAGGCTAAGGAAAAGCTAGAAGGATTCTTAGCAGATGAGAAATATCTTATAGATTGTATGAAACCTGTAAACGATATTCGTGATGGAATTCCATGTAACAGGTTTTATTATGAAACTGAAAACATATCAAGATATCGTTCGTATTCATGGTTTGAATATGCTGATGCACTACTGGAAATTAACAGTAATGCATATCATCCCTTATACCATATCGGAGACAGATTAGTTATATCATGCATTCCACCACGTGACGGAGATATTGGCATTTTTATCCGTGATTCTTGCTTTTATCTCAGGAAATACACAGTCTGCGGAGATGATGTTATATTGAATTACGTTTCTCTGGAAGAAAATGAGAAGAATGAATATTTTAAAGTGAATCGGTATAGATTTGAAGATATGAGTAAATGGGTAAAATTTGGAACAGTATTGGCTGTTATATAAAGAAATTCCCGGGGAATTAACCCCGGGATATTTTTTATATTTTTTTGATATATTTCGCAGAAACGAATCCGAAGTATTTTCCGGCAATGCGAATGTAATACCAAGACGTACCGTCTTTTGACTTCTGTGTAAAGTTCATGACATCAACCAGATTTCCCTGGCTCAAAGTAGGATACTTTTTGATGTTTGGATATTCTGTACCTGCCCATGTGCGAACATTCAGAGAAGATGCAGTAATCCGTCCAGTGAACAGCCTCTGCGTCTTATCCTGCTTCTTGGTGATTACTGTAGCTGTGTCCTTAACTCCGTCAACAGCAAGGTACTTAGTAGCAACCCAACCGATGCCAATACCTGCGACTTTGATTTTTGACCACATTCCAGATTTCTCACCATTGATTTCAACGCGATTGCCTTTGTTAATTTTCCCGAGGACATATCCGTTTGGCGTTTCACGGACATAGAGATCGTCTACCGTAGATGTAGCTGTGCCAGTTGCTTTCCACTTAGTAGTTACTGGTTTCTCAGTTCCCCAGTCAATCCAGACATATCCATCGATTGCAGAATCGTTAATGGAATAGGATTTGTTACGGACTGCCCCACCATTTGCGACTACTCCGGCAGCACTTGAAGTGTTTCCCTCGTTGGTATATATAACGCTACCATTAAAACTACGAACAGAACCAACATGGGAACCGTTACGAAAGATAACCAACGCACCAACCTTCGGGGAATTATGCCATGTTCCGTTAGATTTGGCATGATTAGTGATGGATACGCAATTATAGAAACCACCTCCCATAATCTGCAATGCTTTTGTGATTCCCAGAACATTGACCATTTTCCAGAACTGATATACTGCACACCATGGCTGTCCCTGACACCCCGGCTGCCCCCACGAATTTACGTCACGCGCAAATTTGGTATAATTGTTATATCCTGCATTCTTTTTAAAATCATCCAGATAAGCATTGCTTTTCTTTTCAAGGTATCCATCATTTGAGGCATAATAATCACCGAGTTCTGTGAATTTTTGTAATTTTGTTTTGTTCACTGTTGTTTCTCCTTTCTGTTCCGTCCGATAATCTGTATAGAACACATCCATATCCACATTTCCGTTAATTCCCGGAACTTTCCCCTTACTGGAATACTGCCAGCCTACACCCACAGACGGTCTGAGTCTTTCCTGCACAGTTCCGTTATCGTTTGCTGGGTATCTGGCAAGCCAGAGGTCGTATTTTCTCAGCTTTTCAGTCAGAACGTTCTGGTACCAGTCCATGTTACAGTAAATCCCTACCTTATATCCGGCTTTTTTGATACGGTTCAAGAATGCTTCTGCAATCTTTTCAATGGCTGCACTTCCAAGTTTTCTCTGTGAACTCCACTCAAGATCATAGAATACCGGGAAATCCAGTCCTCTTCCTGCCAGAACGCTCAATGTATCCTCTGCTTCTTCCAGTGCCTGTGCCGGTGTCAGGGCGTAGCTGTATTTGTATCCACCTACAGGGATTGCATTGGACTTACAGCCTTTATAATTGTGCTCAAAACTGGAATCTTCCCCATCTTTCTGATGAATTCGTAAGATTGCAAACTCTATGCCACTTTTTTTTACTTTCGTCCAGTCAGGTTTCCCCTGCCAGCTGGATACGTCAATTCCCTTATATTCTTTTTTTGCCATGATCAATCTCTCCTTTCCTAGTAGTACAAAATTACAACATCTACAGTTCTGTTTGTAGTCGGCACGTTCGACCGGCACACAAGATTAAGTGATGATATTGATATGTTATTCACGGACACCATGAATGGAATACCGCCTTTTGCGACTGCCGACACAGCCAAAAGAGTATAAGCGTCTGCATCAAGCTCAGTTCCAACAGATGTCTCTTTATTCGCATTGGCAGTCAAATCACCTACATTGACAGTGATTCTTTTTACTTTTGGGACTTGATTGAATTTTAAAAAATCGTTAACAGGTACTTTCCCAAATACTGTTCCACTATTAGCTCCAATCAAAAGCACATCTGTATCTGATGGTGTTGATTCCGCTATAGAATCCAAAGTTTGCACAATATAAGAGTCCATGTTTATTCACCTCCCTGTAATTCTTTGACAATTTGTTTCAATTCATTAATCTCTTCATGTTGTTGCTTAATCATTGCAAACATTGCCGGTATCATTACACGTGCGTTCCAGTCCTCAATAAGACCGTTTTCGTGTATGGACGCTTCTGGAAGGTGCTCTGCTACGTTTTCAGCGACGAACATTGGAATGTATCGCCCTTCGTTCTCATCCCCTTCTCTGAGGTATCCATTCTTGTATTTTGCCCAATATGATTCGATGTTGTACCAGTCGTCAATGTCTTTCTTGGAGACAGTTGCACCAATGTCTTTATAACGCTTAGAAGAGGAACTTGATTTAAAAACAGTGCCATTACTGCTTACCGTAAGCGTTTTTGCAGTGCTATCAATATCGAGCTTTTTGAGGGCTGCGTATCCATTGATTGTAAGATTCCCACCGATTTCTAACGCTTTTTTGTTGCTATTGATTTTATTTATTGTTGCTTCATCGATTATCCCATAATCCGATGTTAATTGATAACAATCAACATTAACAGCAAGCTTTCCGCCAATATCAACAATACTAATGCCCCCACCCTCTGTAACAATGACATCACCCGAGGCTTTTGAATTAATAATAAATTCTATACCGTTTTTGCCTATTCTGTATCCGCTGTCATCTAAATCGGGGTTAGCGATTAATATTCCTTCATTATCGAAATTTCCAATCAAATTATCAAAGGAGTCATACCAATATAGTTTCCCATTACCGTTCGCCTTGCCACCAAGTTTTAACGTTCCACCTCTGGCGGCATCAAATGAGATGTACAGTCTTCCGTTAAGATAATAGATACCCTTCCATTCACCGTTATTGGTCAGGATATCAACGATATCTGATTGAGTCAGGTCGTCCATCTCAATTACAACTGGAATTGTCTGTCGGTCAATAAGCGTGACAGTTCCACCTGCGGCATACAAGCTGCATCGCACTTTGCTCACTTCCCTTGGAACTCCAAGAAGGGAACTATTATCGTCCGACAATGCTACATTTTGAGTCACGAGTCCGTTGAGCTTATGGTATACCAGCACATTGTTCAGATGGTCTGTCACGCTAGCTTCATCTGATGCACTAGTGTATATAGCTTTCCAAGTCTTTCCATCTACAGTTTCTTCTATTACGAATCTGCCGGAATAAGGCTGGCGGCTCTCTTCTCCTTTCCTGCTATAAGCTGAAAAAGTGATTGTATCCGGTGAATAAGTACCATTATTTGAACGTACAATGACAGTATCTGATGAGTTCAGGATATAAAGTATCCCAGGTTCTCCTGCCGGTCCTGCATATAACTTAACTACAGTGAATCTCTGAGTAATTGAGAGCGTCTGCAAATAAGTTACTCTAATATCCACCCAGCCTGAGTCTGCTGTGAGACTCGTCACTGTATAAGTATGAGTATCTGAGTTCCAGCTTCCTGCTATGTTGTCCGAAGTTGTAATTGTGTATAAACATTCGGAAGATATGTCCGTAGTTCCGTAATAAGCGTTAACCTCAGTCCTGACATCTGGAAAATCACCAATGATATTTCCGTCAACATCCACCGGGATTACTTGATAATCATTGGACAGGGTTACGGATATATTAACTCCCTGAGATATGGAATTTTCAAGTTCGGTAATCTTGGCAGATAAGGTTTTATCTCCTATCTGAATTACATCAGCAGACATCCTGACTGTTTTAGTGTCGATATTCACTTGGAAAATAACATTTCCTTTCTCATCCTTTACGGTCAGCGCGCCTGTGTTGATATAATCAGCGTTAATTCCATGTGCATACAGGATTTTTGCGATGAGGTCACCTGTTAAGAAGAAACCATAAGGATACGTCTCTCCACCATCATTACTTACTCCGATGGCTTCTGCTGTGAACTTAATAACGTTTTTCGATTCTTTGAGTGTAGGCTTGTCGTGAAGATAAGTTATTACACTACCATCTTCCTGAGGTACGGATGTTTCATAGAGACCCGAAGATTCTTTAAGAGCATTTTCAAGTCTTTTTACAGCTTCTTCCCTAGCTGAACTCTCTTTCTGTACCATTTTTCTCGCAGTAACAAAAGCCTGAGTTATCTGGCTATATTGGACGCTGCTATTTTTAGCAGCGCTTTGAGCGTTACAAGCAATTTTTTGCCCGGATCCAGGTTGCAAAATGGTAGAAGTAAGAAATGATTTATATATTCTTCCGTTTCTATCAACAATTAATAAAGAATCGCCAGCTTCTAGGGATATGTCCGTAGGGCATTCAGCTTCAAACGGTCTGAATGACATTCCTACACATTTTTCAGCAATCATAGAGGCAACAGTTTGACCATCGCCAGACCTTATTAATTTATTTCCGGATATGGATAAAACATATCCTTCCGTTCCGTATAGATAGCTCTGAGCTTCATCCGATGAAGAATCGCTGTAATCTGTAACCCTTACGCCAGTTATAACAACATCGGTGTGTTTAGGTGTGAATCCATACGTAGATGATATTTCCGAAATATTGCCATTGCCATCTGTAGCAAAAATCCGTAATATTCCATCGTATTCCACAAAAGTTCCGTTCTCTACAGAAAGTGTTCCGTCCGTGTCCGAAAAGTTAAGTGCTATGTTGGTATTATCTTGCGTTTTTAATATACCGTTTTCATCAATCACTAATTCTTCTTCGGTTATATTCTTGTACCACCCGAAACATAGCCTTCCATACTCATCACATCTAGCCCACTGGCAGGAAATTTGTGCCACCCATTGAATCACTTGGCGAAAGGTCAGGGCTTCGTCATCCGGCCTAACCTGTACAACATAATCATCACGATTAAAACGTGTACTTTGCAGTGGTACTTTGCAAATATCGCAAGCGTCTGTCATTATTTGTCTTAGCGTAGCCGGATAAGTCAGGTCACTCTTTGAGTAATTCTGATCAAACTTATGCATATTGTCTTCGCAGGTCAAATCAATCGTAACAGTCTCATCTTCCGGCTGATCTACTACGGTTGCAGTGCATATGCGGACTTTTTCTGTGGTTCCATCATCCAGTTCAAGCCCTATGTAGCACACAACTTCTGCACCATCAAAATCATAATCTGAATATTCGCCATTGAAATTATTAATACTAAGCGTAAAAGTGTTAATAATTGCAGAACCAATGTCAAAACTATTATCGCTGGATACTGAATCATCAAAGGAAAAACCATTTGACCACAATTCCGAATTGGTTAAATTCAAAGCTGTTCCATCAGTTAATGTAATATCAACGTATTTGAGATATTGCACATCCATACCATAATTGACTTTTTCTTTCCATTTGGATGATAAATTTCGCCTTATATCACCTCTCAATCACATCAAAGCTAATGGATTCTGTTCTCTGATTGCCAATCCACCACCATTTAACAGGAGCACTTCTGTCACCAACATAAAATGTTCTGGTCTCATAAGTTCCAGACATCATGTCAGGGTAAGTAATTGATATATACTCTGGATTAAACGCTTGCAGTATTTTAGCTGTAGTTTGCCAGTCTTTTCCAGTCCACTGCAATGCAAGTTTACGCTTCTGCGCAACTCTGTTTTTATGCATGATAGAATCGTCTGATCTACCAGATTTTGCAGCTGATATATCTTGAAGTCCCCATGTATAGGCAGACGGACAAGGCATCGCAACCCCATTAACTTTTAAAAAAATATCTGCCATTTTATTACCTCATCTAATAAAAAAGCACCTACCCCAAAATGGGGCAGATGCACAATTGTAACAAAAAATTAATATGCCGGAGATGGATTAAATCTCCTGTTCGTATCGTTCTGAGCTTTGGAAACTGCTTTTGCAAATTCCCTTCCGTCAAGAGTAATGCTGTTCATGATGTATTGCGGAAAATTGTTATTTCCCTGATTATTCATCATTGCCATTGCAACTCCCTGTGCCACAGCCTGAGTTAATTCCTCTTTAGAAAGTCCCATATTGCCATTAGAACTATTTACAATGCTATCTGCAATATTTCTCATTGCTCTACGATTTTCCAAAGGAAGAACAGCTTCCTGCCCAGCTTCACCTACGCCAATAACAGATGCGTTACTGAACAGACCGCCTTTAGCATACCAGTTTGGACTATAGACAGGAGTAAAGCTTGTTCCACCATTTCCCAGATTATGCGAATTCCATGAAGAAATGTAATAAGATAATCTAGGCATTGAAACGCTATTCATTCCGTTTCTCAATGATTGAGCAGCATTATGACCAATGCTGTACATATCACCAAATGCACTACGAATAGTTCCCATGAAACTGTTTAAAGAACTGCTCATGCTCTTTGACATATTTCCAGAAACATAAGAAGAAATATCTCTTCCGATATTCTCCCATTTCTTATAAGCAATGTTGTACTGACTCTGAAAATGACTCTCTACGGATTTGTCCATATTGCCAAGCTCTGTGCTCACTGCATTCTTCATTTCTCTGGCTTTCAATGTGGCTTCTCTGGAAGAATTGCCCCAAGAACTAGTAGTAGTAGTTTCCATGCCCTTCATATAAGTATCAGCCTGTTTCTGGATTTCTGAGAAATCATCTGTTGCACTCTTTGCCATTTCACCTGTAGCTGCTTTTGTATCGGCAGATGCCTTGCCAACAGAACTTGAAATTGTCTGCTGTGCGCCAACAATATTCTTATCTACTGCTGTTTTAGTAGCTACAGTTGCTTCTGGAAAATCTTCTCTTAACTTCTTATCAAGTTCGTCAAGTGGAACACCTGCATTCTTTAAAGAGGTATAGACTGCATCTAATGCGTCTTTTGTGTTATCATAAGGCACGTTACTTATTTCATTCCATGCAGTTGTATAATTTTCACCAAATTCAGCGGAGGAAAGACTCAATGCGTACAGGGTGTCTTTTAAATTATCAACGCTTATCTTTGACGTATCAAATTTACTTGCAGCTTCAGACACACCTTCTCCAAGAGCAGAGATTTGATTGGTCATACCCTCAACGAATTCAGCCGATACACCTGCTTGTGTGCCATATTGTTCGAGAGCTGTTTTAGCCTGATCTGCTGACACTCCATACTCTTTCAGCTTTTCAACCATGTCAGCATACATTTCATCGTGAGTTTTTCCAAGCTCTTCGTCCTTTTCAATCAACTGCCACAACGCTTCCGATTGATCGTTTGTAAGATTCGCTACATCAGTCAGCTGTGTCGCGTAATCATGAAGATAACCACCATACTGTGTAGTCATTCCATTACCACCTTGCATGGTCTCAAAAAGTCCTGCTAATTTCTTGGTAAGTAATACTGCACCACCTACTGCAAGAGCAATTCCACCACCAGTTGCCACAAGCGCACCCAAGGAAGTACCAAGAGCTGGAATAGTTGTCGCTACAGCTTCTGTGATTGCGGGACTCAGCATACCTCGTACAGCTTTAGAAAGATTTCCAAAAACAGTATCGCCTGTAAAGAATTTGGTAATGGTGTCAACGAGTGGCATTAATTTGTTACCAATAGCAAAAACAGCCATTGCCTGAACAAATGTGCCAGCAGATGTTGTTCCAAGTCCTTCCCAGATTCCACCAAGAACATCTCCGATAACTGTAAGTAGCTGTGCAAGATGCTTGCCCCAGTCAATTTGGCTAAGGAACACACCTACGTTGTGACCGAAGGCTTCCCAGTCAACACCTCTGGCAATCTCAATAAGAGATGTGAGCAATTTATTGATAAATTCTTCTAACTTTTGTCCATTCTCTTTCCAGTTGAATTCTTGCATGAATGTCGTAATACCGTTGGTAATATTATTAACCAGATCATTCCATTCAAAATCTTTGGTAAATGATGCCAGTGTATCAAAAGCACCATTCAAGCCAGTCGCAAGCGTATGAGCGATTTCGCCAAAATTAATCTTTTCAAAGATTCCGTTCAAGCCTTCTGCGACAGCTGTTCCGATTTCTCCGTAGTGAAGACTTTCTACGAAACCTTCAAAGATTCTCCAACCACGCATAAAGGAATTTCCGAGTAAATTACCGAAATTACCCCAGTCAACTTCACGAACAAGACCAGTGATACCATTTGCGAATTTAACACCAAGGTTCTTCCAGTCGATTCCTTCCAGAAGTTGATTTGCAGTATTCACAATGGTGTTCATACCGGCACCAAAAGTACGTCCCATCAAATCCCAGTCGATGTTGTCAACAAGGCTGTTGAATGTTTCGGTAAATGCACTTGTGAATTTGGTAATATATGGTCCGACTTTATCCCAGTTAATAGCATCATAGAGTTTCTGCATCCCCCAGTTGATGCCATCAGCCATTATCTTTCCAAGACCTTTCCAGTCTTTCTTTTTAAAGGCATTAACAATGGCATCTGCCATTTCATTTGCCCTGTTAGACATTTTCTTAAATGCATCTTCCCATGCTTTCTGATAAGCAGACAAGGCATCATCTAAAGCTGCATCAAGAGCTCCGATATGCCCTAATCCACCACTTCCAGAACCGGAAGAAGGATTGCTTGAACTATCAGAATTTGAGTTATCATTAAGCTGATTCAGTTCATCGAAAGACATAACAGATAATGTCTTTTCCAGTTTCTTTGCATTATCATTCGCAGTATCAATTGCACCACTGGCATTATCCATATCATCTGCAATATTGCTTGTATCTACAGAAATACCACTTGTAGAGGAAACAAAATTGGATAGTTTGATTCCGAGTAGTTTTGCAATATATGCGAACATTCTTTGCAGTGCTATAACGATTGCATTGATGTACGGAAGTACTGTCTGTAAAATAGGAATAAATAATGAACCTATGGTTCTTGCAAGTGAAGCAAAGTTAGACTGTAACATACGAATTTGGTTGGCTGGCTGATTTCGAATTGTTATCGCAAGGCTTTTTATCCTTACTTCTGCACCATTACAGTGCAAGTCCAGCGTACCTTTTTACCACGGATTCTGCATCCGTACCGTCCGATAGTGATGACTCTTGGGAAGATTATATTCTGTAGTATCTCAACTACAGGTTCACTTCCTACGCGTTGCGGTTGACTATGCTTTTAATCATAGCCTTCACTCTCTGATTACCGTTGCAAACAGCTTTCCAGTTTATTTCATCACTTATAACTCATATCCTACTTGACGGTTTCGATATGAGCGACTAATCAATAACTATGCATTTATTACGTTATTGACAATTAATCGTAGATGCCAAGTCGCCCCATGCGTATTTAGAACTATTCAGCAAGATGATTGTTCTCAGAATTGTCTTATCTGCTTGCGTCATACTGGACACATTAGCGTCAATTCCAAGTCTCGCCAGTTCCTGTTGCATGTTAGCGTTTCGTATGTTTACACCATATTTATCAAGTGCACGACTCATTCCAGTAAGCCCAGAAGACATATCTTGCCATACATCTTCAAAATCCATATTACGGACAGATGCAAGGTCAGAACCAATCATTGTGAGCGCATTTGATAATTTCAATGCTGTTTCAGATGTATCACCCATAGATGATGCCATCTGAGCAAATGTTGCCTGATACTGCATTGTCTTTTCCGGGTCAAGCCCAAGACTTGCAGAATTTGTTCTGGTAAGTTCGCCAGTATCGGAAATATTGAATCCGGTCAGTTTCTGAGATAACTGTTTTGCTCTTTCCTGGAATGAATTGGCATATTCCTCAGCGGATTTTATACCACTCTTCTTCCATTCAGAGGTATCAATGTTCTCTGCAACCTGATTAAAAGCTGAGTTGAAATAATTCAATGTCTCAACATAATTTACTGCTGAACTGATTGGCTTATATAGTAACGACCCCATTCTCTTTAAGAAGAAAAACCGGATATATAAGCTATTCACTGCATTGCTCAGTGATGTGAAAATATTAGGTAGCTTCGACAACTGAGATTTTGCAGTGAGTGCCGATTTACCTAACTTCAAAAGGGATGCTGATGCTTTGCCACATGCCCTGAGTGCATAGGCAGAAAGCTTTGAAAATAGGCTCAGAAGAGAACTTAATTTAGTGCTAGCGTTTCCACTTGCCGATTGAATGCTATTCAAGCCATTTGACAATGATCTTGAAGCTGTTCCTGCCTTTGCTCCAGAATTTGCCAACTGCGCTAATGCTTCTGTCATGCGGATAGCATCGGAGCTAATATTCGGTGCATCACGCATGGCGTTAAAAAATCCAAGTAATGCTTTGGACAGCATAGACAACTGGCTTGCAGTCTGCCCGGTCTTATTTCCTGCACTTGCCAGTCTTGCAATGGATTGAACAAATGTGTTTACGGATTCGGAAACATCTCCGGCCGTACTCATCTTTTCAGTTGCTTTTCTTAATCCGTCTGCAAGATCTGTAATCTCCTTGGAGATCGTTCCGATGGAATCTCCGGTTCCAGCTAGTTTCGCCACAGAAGAAATAAAACGATTTACGCCGGATGAAACACTTGGGATATTTGCCAGTGCCGACAAAGAAGATACCATACTTCCGAGTTTTGAAGTATCAAAATTACTCATATCTACCTTAGCTAAACGGTTCATAGCATTGATAAATAAGTTTATTCCGTTCTCTTTAAAATCCACTTTTCCAATAGATGACAATGATTCCGAAACCCGTTGCATTCCTGTCGATAATCCAGAAGTTTTCGAGTTCAAGGAATCAAAAGTAGATACAACTTTTTGAAGTTCATTTGCATATTTCTGAATGCCACTGGCATTAACACTTCCTAATGATTTATTTAATCCGGTTAGACTTTTGGACAGATTTCTGATTGACTGCACTGCTTTCTCAGTGCTACTGGTTATCTGTATATCAAGAGTATCTATGGTATTATCAGCCCTTAAATCACCTCCTTTAACCTAAAAAAGAGGACAGACAAGACCTTATTAATCCTGCCTGTCCTCGTCATTGCTGTGATTTAATTCAAAATTCGCTTGCATAAGTTGTAAACTCATAAGCAATCGCTCTCTTTGTTTTTTCTTCTCGGCTTCAGAAAGGTGTTCTTCATCATCTGAATTGTTTTCTGAATTCTGCATGAATGGTTCTTCAATATACTTGGCTTTTGATTTCTTACCAAGAAGAACATTTGTAACAGCTGTCTGAACAGCACACATGGTGTACATGTTGAATTGCCACGCTTCTGCATCTGCGATTTTTCGTTTCACATTATAAGCTTCCATATATGGTTCTAAATCATATGGTGTGGAATCCATAAACTTTTCTTCTGAAACTCCAATTGACAAGTACAATGGAAGCAATTTCTTATGAATCACTTCTGCGAATGTTAACTCTTCTTCTTGAAATCCTGCGGAGTTTTCGGAAGCTTCTTTTCTGTTCTTTCCATCGCATTCATGATTCCGGATAAAAAACCGTTATTCTCAAGCTCCTTGCTCGCTTTTTCGAATAAGATGTAACCATTTTTAGGATTTTCCTCTGTGGATTCATCTTCGTAATCGTCCAGAAGGTCGCACACCTTCTCATATGCTACTTTCTTTTCTTCCTCGGTTTCATATCCGAACTCGTCTTTGTGTTTTCTTTGTAGTCCTGCCAGAATCAGTTCTGGAAGCATTGCAATCATATCTTTTGGATTATTGATGTTTCCCATAGTAGCCACCTTTGTAAGAATGTCTGACTGGGAAAGAACACCATATCCGAATTTTACTTTGTAGGTTTTATCATTTACTGAAAAACTAAACATAATTTATCCTCCCTGTTTTACATCTTATTCAGCAGCCGCTGTCGGTTCAACTTTTGTATCCAGTCCCTTATATGTATTGATGATAAGAGAAATAGACATGGTTGCTGCTTCGTTCTGTGCAATTTCCGGCATTGGGATTTCACGACCACATTCTGCGATAACAAAAAATGCATCGGACATATCTGGGAATGAAACCTGGAACCAAGTTGACAGTCCTGTAGTTTTTGCAGTTTTAGAATCTTCGTACAGCTTTTTAATCTGTTTAACGGATTTATCTGGGTCCATGATGAACTCAATCTCCCAAGTACCACCTGTATCCTGTCTACCTGCTGCATACTGAGTCAGATAATCTTCCAGCGCGGAAACGTCAATCTGTTCTGTATCAAGAGAAATGCCACCAATGGAAGAAGCTTCTTCCAGCTGTGTAAATTTAGTCGGCTTTGTACCTTTCACGGTCTCAACAGCATATGAGAATTTTACTCCAAGAGTAGTAAGTCTAGCCATGTGTAGGCTCCTTTCTGCTAAATAGCTATAAATTTTCACAATAAAAAAGGAACCCTATAAAGGATTCCTAACGCTTAACCCTGCGTTCGGGAGATATAAAGGATCACCGTCCTTCCTAATCTTCTTTGCTTGCCTGTTTAATTATCTGATTCACATAATTGCTAAGTCCTGCCACAAGGATTCCTTGCGTGATTGCAGTAAAGATTGCCATTGCGATTTCCTGCCCACCAGATACGCTGCATGTTGCAATAACGTAGATTCCGCAAATCACAACACCAAGGATGCCTAAGATTGCTGGAATATATTTATCGGAGACAGTTTCGGATTTTTTGATGCCCATTCCGATAAAGTACAGTACAACTGCTACAATCAGAAGTTCTGGTTTTACATAGTTCATAATTTGTTCCATGATTCTTCACTCCTTTCTTAGAGTAATGTACCGGTATAAACGCGGTTGTATCTGCTGATAACACGTTTGATGCTATCATCTGCATTTCCCGTAAGTTCAGGCCCATATGTGCGTCTAAATCCCATTCCAACCATTGCTTTGTGGCTTGCATCATCAATTTCATATAATTTTGATAATGCTTTCGTACCAGATGCAAAGCAATCAACTTGAAAAGCTGGAATAGTTGCACATTCGTCACCTTCAAGGTCACTTCTACTTGTGGGATTTCCCATCATAAACAACTTTGCATACGTTTTCTTGCCAGATGCTATTGTCTGGCTTCTTTCCATAGAATAGTTGCCTTTACCGACAACAGGTTCTACTTTTTTCCCCCATCGTTGAAACACATCAACTACTGGATTTTTTACTGTTTCTGGCATTTACATCACCCTGCCTTTTTGCATGAAAAAAGCACCTACCTTTTGGCAGATGCTTTTATAGATTACATTATATATAAGATAGTAGTATCATTCAGTATCATTTAGTATCAACTTTACGAGCCGGAGAAAACTTCTTTTGCGATTGAACGAATAGCCAAAATTATAGCTTCTTCTGCATGATACATAGGCATGTACGCTCTGTTACCATAAGAATGATGTTTTTCTCCGTTCTCGTCTATATACCACCAACCATTAGGGTCGTATGCGTGTGTCTGACCAGGATATGTTCCTATTCCATATTCGCTACCAGAAGGTAATGGATATGCATCTGTACCATAAGTAACACCTGCTGAGAATTCAAGGAATAACACTTTATCGCCAGTCAACCTGATAGATGCACCAACAATATCACCGTTACTGTTGTTAATGGTTTCTGTGTAATACGAACCTTTTTCTTCTGTTGGAATAGATTCCATTGTTTCCCTGATAACAAGAATCCCAACATCTGCAAGTTTCTGAACGAATATTTGATTCTTTCTTTGCAGATTATTCTCATAGTTTTTTAGCTCTTTGATAGCATTTCGGATTGATTTGCCACTCAGATTACATTTAATAGTTTTCTTACTCATTATCCGCTCCAATCTTAGATATTCCGTATCTGGCAACGTTACCTTTTGAAGTATCAAGAATCTTTGTTAGCCTATAATCTGGAAGAACTGTAGGGATAAGATTTCCGTCTACATCTAATTCTGGTATTTTATCAACCCAAAATACATCAGCTTCTTTAGGCTGAAACGTCCGATCAAAGCAAGTGATATATCTATCGTAATCAGGAATATAACCAGACGCTATTTCTTCGCTTGTTCCTGCTGTTGCCGACACGGACATCAAAAGTTTTTTTGGTTTTTCATATACAGTCACAGTATCTATACCGTCAAGTCTTTCGGTAATTCTCGACCAATATATAGTTTGTTTCTGACGTTTTAATCCTCTCATTGTATTCCTTTCTTGAAAATAAGTTGCAAAACAATTTCGTTCTTGGTATAGTAATGTTATATTATCACAAAGAGGGAATTCTATTATGTTACTACGAACAAAATTTACATGTAAATGTGGATGCACATATGAAGTTGACGAAAATATAAGTCTGGATAAAATCGCCTGTCCAAACTGTGGTATGGTGCATGAATATTCAGACCAAATTGTAAGAAATCTTAAACTGTTCAAATCTATCGATGATTCTACCGCTGATAAGGTTTTAAAAAATATCTTGTCTCAGGACGATGAAACATTCAAAAAAGCATCATCTTTGGAAGAAATATTGAAAATAAAATAAATTTCAATACAACATCATCTGTCTACGCTTGTATGAGTGAATATAATTTTGCTTTGATTGATCAAATTGCGTACTTCATATGTGATGTTTTCACATCCTCGTCTGATACCTTTGCGTATATTGTGGTGGTATTAATGTTGACATGTCCAAGTATTTTCTGGACTTCTGTAATTGGTGTTCCTCTTTGAAGTAGCATAGTAGCAAGTGTATGACGGAACAAGTGCGGTGTTAAAGGTCTGTCCAATTCTGCTCTCTTCCCAATTTCACGAACAATCTTTTCGATAGCTTCTTTCTTCAACACTTGATGCGGCTTGCGATCACTTACAAACAGGTATTCCGATTCATCATCTCTGGAATCAAGATACTGTTTCAAAAAAAGTTTACTACGAGCATTTAGGTACACCTTTCTGTGCTTATTTCCCTTTCCCAGTACCACAACTTCTCCCTTGTAAAAATCCACATCTGACTTTTTCGCAGTACACATTTCCGTTACTCTTGCCCCGGTACTGTACAGAAACTCTATCATGGCTTTTTCTCTTACAGTCTGGCAAGTCAATCGAATTCTTTCTAGTTCCATTTCTGATAGTGGCTTTTTCTGTATTTTCTCATACTTGATGTTTTTAATTGAGCGACAGGGATTTTTACTTATATATCCCTCATTCGCAGCCCACTCAAAGAATGCGTGAATTGCAGTTCTGCGACTGTCCAGTGTACGGTTGCTGATGTTTCTGCTTTCCTGTGTTGTGTACAAATACACACGAATGTCATTTGCAGTAATGTCTTTCGCATCTTTGTTCACAGTAAAGAAAAAATCATCAAGATATAGATTGTACAGTTCAAGTGTCTTTTTGCTTAATCCTTCAATTTTCCTACTTACAATGTAAGTTTTGTAAAAGTCCGGTAAATAACCAGTATACTTTGCAACTGCTGTTTCTCTTGGTTGAACATCAAAATCATTTACATATAGAGCCAACTTGTCCCTAATTATATGTAAATATTCATCTGGTATTTTCCCATACAACTTCGTCATAAATCCGTCAACGAACTGTTCTTTCATAAAAAATACCCTCCTTTTGGGTTCACAAAGGGAAGGTACTGTGCTATAATGTACTCGTACCCTTTGTGGTGCTTGGGCTGAATTTTTTGATTGGTAGTCGGGAATTCAGCCCTCCTTTTTTGTTACGCATATTATAACACGCCCCATGCAAAATGGGTATCTTTTATTCAATTTTCACTTAAAAATAATTAACAAAAGTCGTGGTACATGTTTTAAAAATATGCTACAATCAACCTATTAAGGAGGTGTCGCAAAATGTTCCTAAAATTAAAAGTCCATTGCACTTGCGGATGCTGCTATTACATCAGCGAAAAAATTGCTGTAGACAGAATTATCTGCCCGAACTGTGGGGTTGAATATCCGTACTCTGAAAAAGCTATTAAAATGCTTAAAATAGCAAATGAGATTAGTGACGGTGGTGATCCTGTTTTACCTAAGGATTCCAAAATTCGGACGGAAGTTGTAATATCTGAGAATGATACTTATGTACCTCCGTCCGTAGCTGACTTTTGGGAGAAGCATAAATAATTTAATTCTGTTACAGGGAGCACAGCAGAAAATGATGTGCTCCACTTTTTTACTTAATTAACTAAAGCCCTCTTTTTTTAATTAATGCAAAGAATTATTATGCAACTCTTTGAAATATCAGTACTATTTCATAACACAATAATGTCAAAGCACTTGCTATACACATATTTATTATATAAAATATTACTGCTTTCTTTGTTTCTGCAAAAATTTCTTCTTCATTTATTATTGTACTTGAAATTTTAAAAGAAACCGACAACCATGTAACAAACGATATTATAAGGAATATAATTGCAGCATATATATCTTTCATCAAATCACTCTTCGCTATCTTTAGTTAAGTTATCTGATTTCGTTGTTCCACTGAGTAACATTTATATTCATATTACTACCTCCAGTTTCGTGTCCTATCAAAACACTTCTTCCCATTGAACAGTTTGTGATTTCACACTCCGTAATTTCGGTACTCTCTCCATATGAATTAATTCTAAAATATCCCAATGCTTTAAGATATGTGTTTTTAATACTTATGTGGTTTTTAGCATTCGCACCAGCAGAATTATGATACGAAACGACACATATGTGGCCTGTCTTTGTGGTATCAATAGATTCGAACACACAGCCGTCAATATCAATATATCCATCAAGACCTAATCCTCCACCGATACATTGTGCTGTCCTACCAGGCGTATCATTATCACTATTATCAAATTTGAAATGACAATTAATATACCTATTAATATATGAATCAGTATCTGAATCTCTTTCATCATGCATAATGTATCTAATATTGCTTGCTTCGATTGTTATATTTTCAAGTGTGAATCCGTATATATCTGAATTAAATACAGAAAACCATTTCTTTATAACAGCATTATCCCCTGTATAATTGCAAATAATTTTTGATTTACTGCTGCCTATAATATGGATTCTATTTTTTAATAATAAACCCCTAGTCGGCGACCGTGGTGCTCCCCCACCTGTTGCATTATTAAAGAAATCAGAGCCAAACTCTTCAATCAAATCCCATGTTCCATCACCTAGATATACAACAGAATCCATATACTTTGTAGCGGTAACAATCGCATCAGATAACTTTACAAAATCACCACTTCCGTCTTTTTCAATATAGTATGCTTTTGGTACATAACCTATAATTTTTCTTACTTCATCACTTGCTTTTTCGCTAAATGATAAATAAGATTCATAAATATCATTGTCATACATCTCTTTACTTGACGTGAATAGTGTGTTTTTATAACTTGAATCACGTGTGCCGGTAATAGCAACCACACCATCTTGCGTTGGTGTAAAAATGCCACTCGCAAAACCTGAAGTTGTGTTTTCAATTCTTGAATAACTACCATCAACATACTTAACACAAGAGAAATTAGAAAAAATATTTTTAAA
>ERZ1034920.508-NODE-508-length-30734-cov-6.234819_pt1 | contig 30734 bp, 20 predicted proteins | sample MGYA00520688_ERZ1034920 | MGnify/ENA primary metagenome ERZ1034920 (study PRJEB33766, sample SAMN09781785) | gut metagenome | biome: gut microbiome | host: Homo sapiens | place: Madagascar | study: EMG produced TPA metagenomics assembly of the PRJNA485056 data set...
GGTCGCCCCCTCTTCGGCACGCTACGCGTGCCACCTCTCCCGCTTCAACGGGAGAACATACACATGGAAAGGCAAAACCGACGGTATAGTTATTTTTAATTTATGTTCGGCAGGGGAAGTACGTCTTTGATACTACGGGTTTTGTACGCTCCGTTAGTGAAATCGGGTACTTCTACGGGCGCGCCGTCTTTCTTTATCGACTCTTCCGAAAGCGCGGTTACGCACATCATGGCGCACGCTTCGTATACGTCTATCGGCATTTCTTCTTTGTTTTTTACCGCGATAAAAAAGTGTTTGAGCATTACGAAGTCCATTCCGCCGTGCCCGGTTTTGAGTTGCTCTTCGGTGATGGTCTTCCAGTCGTCGGGCAGATATTCGTCGTAATCGTCCTGACTGTTAAGAGAATCCTGTATTACGTTCTTTTCGTGGTCGAATCTGTCGCCGTCTAAAACCACGGAGCGAAGAGTCTGATTGTAGTACCCTTTCGTTCCGCTGACGGTGATTTCGCGATCGTACAGGCGCGGCAGGGTCGTGTCGAGTTTAAGCGTTATGAGTTCGCCGTTTTCGCATTCTATCGCGGTGGTTACCACGTCGCCTTGCCTGAATTTTACGCCTTTCAGAGCCGACACTTCGTCGTGAGAATTTATATATTCGTCAAGCCCGCGCGATTTCGACGCCATGGCGGTTAGTCGCGTAAACTTGTTTCCGCGCGTTATGCCGAGCAGTTTGACGATAGGTCCGAGTTCGTGCGTCGGGTAATTTTCGCAGTTGTGGTTTTTATATTCTTCGAGCCTGTAATGCCCGCGTTTTAATCCGACCTCGGTAATTTCGTTGCGTAAATCGTGGCAATACGCGCCGTGGCAATAGCAGATTTCGCCGAGTTTGCCGTTCCGCGCAAGCGACGTTACCAGAAGTTCGTCTTTATTGTAACAGCAATTTTCGAGAAACATAAACGGTGTTTTCGTCTTTTCGTAAGTCGCGACGAGTTTTTTCATATCGTCGAGATCGTGCGTTCCGCCGACTTCTATACCGACCGCGATACCCGTTTTCATGGCTTCGAGCGCGACTTCGACGTGCGAAGCCCAACTCGTGCAGACGATAACCGCGTCTACGCCGCCCGATAAAACTTCTTTATAGTCGGTGGTTAAGAGCGGTTTTTTCTGACCCGCGGCGATGACTTTTTCGGCGGCGAAATTTATTCTTTCTTCGCGGGAGTCGCAAAGAGCCGTAACTAAAACGTCGGAATTATTGAGAATATTGCCGAGCAGACCTATCGAACCGTCTGCCATTCCGTAAGCCGCTCCGCGTTGCCCTAAACCTATCAAACCAATCTTCAATTTACTCATATAAAGCCCTTTAGTATTTCAATATCTGCACAAAACCTTGTGAACGCTCCCTTTGCCCGTCAAGGGGAGTTTTTTTACGACTTGCTTATCGCAAATCACTTCTTTTTTATCCGATTTTTCGTAGAGTATTTCGTATACTTCGCCGCGGAATACTCTTTTAACCGTCGCGCCGTCGAACTCCGCGGGCAGACAGGGGGATATTTCGAGACCGTCTGCGGTCGGTTTTATTCCGCACATAAACTCGGTAACGCATCTGTACAGCCAACCCGCCGTACCCGTTATCCAACTCATCGGAGCGTAACCCGCGATATACTCGTTTTCGGGTCCCATATACATATTGCTTACAGCGTAAGGCTCTACGCCGTTATTCGCATTGAGCGGATTGTCGTAAGAAATCGCTTTAAGCGTTTTATACGCCGCGTCGGCTCTGCCGAGCAGACAGTCCGCCGCAATTTTGAACGCCACGCCGTGATTATATACGGCTCCGTTTTCGACGAGCCCCGGCTGAAAATACGAAACTCTTCCGATCGAGTCGTCGCCGCGGGGGAAACTCGGTCGGCATTGAACGTACCCGTAGTCGCATTTAAGTTCGTTTTCTACGACGTCCATAATCTTTTCCCATTCGTCGCGGCTGCCGATCCCCGCGAGAACCGACCACGTCTGCGGATTCAGGAATATTCTTTCTTCGCCGCCTATCACGTCGCCGTCGTCGTTAAAGCCGTATACGTATCTGCCGTTCGCCTTTCCGTATTGTTCGATAGCCGCTATCAGTTCGGTTTTCTTCCGTTCGTAATCGCTTATTTTTAACTCGTCGCCCGCAATTTTCAAAATTTCGATAAGTTCGTTTATTGCCTTTACGGTCGCGATAGAAAGCCAAACGCTTTCGCCCGTATTTTTACGCCCGACGCCGTTCATGCTGTCGTTCCAGTCGCCGCCACGCCATAATATCAGGTTGCGTTTGCCGCGCGACGAAAGCAGGTAATCGATTGCCGCCAGAACGTGCCCCTTAGCGGTGTCGATTCTTTCGCCCGCGACGTAAGGCTCGGTTACGTAAGAATCGGCGTAACTCGCGTTTTCGTAACTGTCGCCTTTAAGATACGGAACTTTTTCTTGTAAAATCGACAGATCGCCGCTTTCGTTCAGGTAAGACAGAATCGTACCCGTTATCCACACTCCGCCGTCGTTGTAGGGGAATCTGAAACTCGGCTCGAACATTCTTATCGGGTTGCCGTCTTCGTATTGATATTTAAGGGCGTGCAGTATCTGTTTTTTCGCCGCCGTCGAGTCCATAGAAACGAACGCGGTTATATCCTGCATTACGTCGCGGAAACCTTTGCCGTATAATCGCCCCCAACTTTTGCCCAATGACAATTGCCGTTTAAGCCATATATTCGTCTGCGAATTTAAGTATTCGTCGGGCGAGTTCAGGCTAAAAACGCCGAATTCGCTTTCGCGGTCTTCGCGGACTTTTTTAAGTTCGTCGTCGAACGAGGTTTTATCGAGATATTTTTCTTTGAGTATCTTTATTTCTTCGTAATTTCTCGCCGAAAAGGCGCAGAAAGTAACTTCGAAGGAGTTTCTGCCTTTCAAAAAATCGGAGAACTGAAACGCGGCGACGTATTCGCTTTCGAAAGTCGCGCCCTTGCAGGCGAGTTTTTCTCTTTTTAACGCCGACGGATTATCGTAGCCGTTATATTCGCCCCTGAAATCGGAATGAGAAAGGGCGTAGGCGTCGTATTTTTTGTCGCAACCGACGAACTCTTTCGTGTGATCGTTCGGAAGATTAAAACCGTCGTGAGAGTAGAATAAGCCGTTTAACTTTTCGTCGTTATCGGCGTAACCGTAAGCGTCGTGCCACGAGAGCGCGGGGCTCGGCTGAATACAGAAATATAAGTCGGCGTTTCTTCTGCTGCGAAGTTTGTTCGTAACTTTTACGTTGTATAAAACGACCGCGTCGTCTTTCGGAACGCACACGGTAAAAATCACCGTAAGCCCGTTGTATTCGCTTACGACTCTCTGGTAATTTATTCCGACGTGAGTTTCGTGGATATAAAACGGCAAATCGTTATAATTGCGGTTTGCCGAATATATTTCGCCCGTGTCGTTGTCTTTGACGTATACGTTTCTTACGCCTTTTTCGATATCTCTTCTCTGCGTACCGATCGCTTCCCACGAAAATCCGTTGCCGAACTGATCGCATTGGCAGACTGCCTTTTCGTTCCACAGGTAGTTGAGCCACGGTCTGCGCGGCTTCATATCCTTTATTACGTATTCTTTGTTCTCGTCGTCGAAATAACCTTGCATATTTTTCTTTTACACCTTCGTTTCGTTAAAAAAATATTCGAATACGCCCGCCGTCCAGCCAAGCATTTCGGGAACGTCGTATTCGTTTACGGTAGCCGCTCCGCCTTTTACTCCGTCGTACTTTTCCCACAGCCTGCCGCTTTTTATAAATTCGTCCGACACGGTCGTAAGATACCTTTCGGCGATTTCGTTTGCCTTTTCGCGTTCGCCGACAGCCTTAGCCGCTTCGCAGGCTAAAAAATTGTCGGGAGACCAACTGTTCGGGTAACCCCATTGATAAGTAACGCCGTCGTTTTTCTCTTCCGCGCAAACCACGCCGTTGCTATATAAAAGCGCGCCTATAAGCCGATTAAAGGCGATTTTATCCTTTGATAATCCCGCGACGAAGGGCATAAACGACGCGCTGCATTTAATCGCGCTTTTTTCGCCCGTTACGTAGTTATAATCCGCGTAATACCCGTCGTCCGTTTTTAAGTACTTATCGATTGCCGCCTTGCGTTTTTTCGCGGCTATCCGATAATATTCCGCTTTTCGCGGTTCGAATTTTTCAGCCAATTTTTCGAGCCGTTTTTCAAACGCGTACAAGTTGGCGTTAAGATCGACGGGAGCGATATCCGCTCCGCAAAAGCCGAAGCGCGGAGTCCAGTCCATTCCCGATTCCGCCACGGCGATTAAGTGCTTCGCGAGATCGCATTTCTCTTCGTCCGTCTTTTTATCGGTAAGTTTAAGCCGTTCGTTCGCAACGTAGTCGTAGTATTTTATAAGTTCGCCTTTCGGTAAGTTATGGCAATAATGCCGATTAAGACCTATCGGGGTCGAACGCTCCCTTTGCCAGAAATCGTACTCCTTTTTAAGCGTGAAATACGCTTCTTTAAGCCACTCTTCGTCGTTCGTCGCGTTAAAAACGTCGCTCACGATAAAGTGCAGGTAGGGCGGTTGAGAACAAAATTTCGACAAATGCTCGCTTACGGCGTTGGGTACGAAGCCGAAACGCTCGACGGCGTACAGCAGATCTTCCGCGTTGTTTTTCGCTTCTTCGATTAAACCGTCCGCTAAAAGCCCCTTGTTCGTAAAATAGGTGTCCCAGTAAAAGAGAACCTTGAACGGGCCGTTTATACACGGCGGAATAAACGGTTTTTTGTATAAGTACGGAGTTTCCGTTTCTTCGGGTAAAACTATCGCTTTTTGCCAGTTTGCGACTATATATTCGTGTGTTTTTTCAACGTCGTTCATATCTCGATTAAAAAATTTCGTCGGGGTTTTCGTTTTCGAACAGACTGCCTGCCGCCCGAGACCAGCAATAACGCGACAGCCCGCTGTCGGTCTGTTTCGGGAATCCGTTTACTATGCGGAAATCAACGTCTTCACACCTGACGGTAAAGCCGCCGCCCGTAATGTAATCGGGCTGATAACACGCGTAACTTCTTCCGCGGCGGTCGGTTTTCGAAAAATTGCTCATGAAGCCGTTTTTCGCTTTTTCGTAGTATTTTTCGTCGCCCGTCAGGCGGTAGTACCAAAAATCGGCTTCGGCGCGCCAGATAGTCCAGGCGTGCCCCATGCACAGAGCGTTGCCGTCTTTGTCGCCTTCCCATTTCGTTTCCCACCAGCGCAGCGAACTGAAAAACATGGGCGCTTTGTGCGTTTTTACCACCCACGTATCGTGAACGTCGAGAATCTCTTTCGCCCGGACGATATATTCTTCTTTTCGCTCGACTTTTGCGCAAAAATAAAGCAGAGTGAGCGCGGAACACGACATACTGCCTTCTTCTATAAAGGGTTCGGCTTCGTCCTGCTCGACCGTTTCGGTCGGGAAGTAAAGCCCGCGGTCGTATACGTGTTTCGCCATTTTTCTCGCCGCGGCGTAGTACGCCCGCGATTTTTCGGGCATTTCGTCTTTAAGGAATCCGGCAAGTTCGATAACGGGAATTATAAGGCAACACACCGTAGTGTAGTCTTCGGTTCTTTTAGACCATTCCATAAATGTTTCTATCGCGCCGCTTTCGGATAAATGATATTTCAAAACGCTGTCGAGAGATTTTACGGCGTAGTCAAGATATTTTTTTACGCCGAAAACCTTATACGCGTCGAGCAGAATACCCACGCCGAAAAACTGTTCCTGAACTCTGTTCGAGTTGAACACGTTGTACTCGGGATAGCCTTTTCGCGCCTTATAAAAAATCGTCTGTCTGTCTTTTGCTTTCGTTTCGTCGCGTTCGGTAATAAGGTCGAGTTCTTTTCTGACCTTTTTTATAAGCGCGGGCTTTTTGCCGCATTTTAGCATAAACCTGAGTATTGCCGAAACGTGGCACTTCCACTCGCACATATTGCCGTCGCCCGTGGCGAGATCTTTATCCGAAACGGAATACATCGACTTTTCGTATAATTCGCCGATCGACTTATAGACGAATATTACGCAGTCAAGCCCATTTTTATTGCCTTTGTACGGGGTAACGGAAATAAGCCCTTCTTTTTCGGGTTTTATTAAGGCGTAACCGCCTTCGTTTGCGAATTTTTTATTGCCGATTTTTACGTAATCGAAGTCGCCGATGACGCTTATTTTTAACTCGTCGCCCGTTTTTACGTAACTTTTTTCGTAGGTTGCGACGGGCAGTTTTTTAATTTCGGATACTTTACGCAATGCTTCGTAGTACGACGAAACGGGTAATATATAAAGGCGAAGCCGCCTGTTGTCGCTTACTTTGTAAGCCTTGTCGAACGAAGCGAGAAATTTAAGATTGTCGAAGTATTGTCCGCCCGAAAAAAGCGAATAATCCATCTTCCAGCCGTCGGCTTTCGTCAATGGCAAAATAAGCAGGTTTCTACCTTCGGGATTCGTAAGATAGCAGAAAATACTTCCGTTGTCTTTTGAATTATACGGCGAAGAAAAGAGATATTGTTTTTTCCAACCGCCGCAATTCTTTTTGCCCATAAATTTAAGCGGTAGATTCAGACCGAACTCCGACAAATCGTCGTTATCGGAAGTTTTAAGGTCTAAAAGAAAGCCGCCGTTTTTTCGGCTGACCGAAAGTCTGCTATTCGTTTCGGCGTTGATTCCGTTTTCGTCGAATAAACCTTTACGCGAAACGTAGGGCGTGCCTTGCGGCTTCGCGCCCTTCGTTATATCGTCGGTTTTAAGCGTATACGAAACCGATAAATCGTCGACGAAAAATTCGGATTTCAGTCTGTCGTAAGTTTTATTCATTTTATCTCTATCGGTTTGCCGCCGTCAAGCCGCGATTCTTCCGCCGCGAAACTCATTCTGTGAGATATAAGGCTGTCTTCCAGAGTCGTTCTCGTTTCGGTGGGCGCGCCGCCCGTTACGTAGGATACGAAGTCTTCGAATAAGAGTTTGTCGCCCCCGCCGTGTACGGTTAAGTCGGTGGCGTATTTGGTTATATCGATAACGTAATCGTCCGAGCGGAAAGGTTTCACGAGAATCGAATTTTCTTCCATATCCGCTACCGTTTCGCCGAGCGTACCGTGAACTTTGATGCACCTGTGGCAATCTTTCGAAAACGCCGTCATCGTGAGTTGCGCCGTAACGTTTCCTTCGAAAAGCATGTTGACGACCTGATGATCGACCACATCGTTATCGCAGGCGAAAACGCACCTGCCGTAAGGGGAGGTTTCGTCGGACAGAAGTTTATCGATATACTCTCTGCGCGTTCCGCGAAAATCCATGGCGTTGCCTAAAATGGGGTTGTACGCCTTGTATATATCGTTGTAGATTTTGAACGCGTCGTAAGGGCAGTCTTTTCTTACGGTTTTATCGCACTTAAAGCACCTGTCGGCAGAGCCTTCGGGCGCGTTCTCTTTTTTGAAATAGTACAAATCGCCGAAAGACGATACTTTTTTGCATTTTTTGCCGAGCAACCAGAAGATTATATCGAGGTCGTGGCAGCACTTTGCGAGAATCATAGGCGAACTTTCTTCTTTATTCCGCCACGCCCCGCGAACGTAAGAGTGCGCGTCATGCCAATAGGCTACGTTTTCGGTCTGACTTATCGTAACCACGTCTCCGATTTCGCCGCTTTTTATCACTTCGCGCATTTTCATATAGAACGGGCTGTAACGAAGAACGTGGCAGATCATCGCTTTTCTGCCCGTTTCTTTCTGAACTTTCAGAATCTCTTCGCAGTCTTTCATCGTGGTGGCGATAGGCTTTTCGAGACAGATATCGTAGCCGAGACGCATAGCCGTTATCGCGTGATCTATATGCTGCTTGTCCTGCGTGCATATGAAAGCCGCGTCCGCTATTTTGCCTTTCGCGAAAATTTCGTCCGCGTCGGCAAAGCAATTTTCGGGTTTTATTCCGAATCGTTCGATCGCTTTTTTTCTCGCTTCCGCGTTTACGTCGGCGATTGCTACGAGTTCGGTGTTTTCGCTCGATAAAGCGTACTCGCCGAAGAGTTGTCCGCGATTGCCGAATCCGACTATTATAAGTTTGATTTTTTCCATTATTTTACCTCGAATATGCCGATTTTGCCGAATACGCCCGCGTTTTTATTTCCGTCCGTCATGGCGTTTTCTTCCGTCGACCCGATAGTCAGCGCGATTTCGTTTTCGCCGCAGCGAAGTTTGCCCGTAAGGTCGAATTCGAAGGGACTCCAAAGCCGTGCTCCCGCAAAATCGCCGTTTACCGATAAACTCGCGTAGTCGGTTACGTTTTCGGCGCGGAGTACGATTTTGCCCGTCGGATTACTTACGTTTATACGTTTTACAAAAGTTACTTCGCCCGAAAATCTCTCTTTGCCCGCGGAGAAGAAGTCGGCTTTTTCAACCGTTTTATCTTCGCCCGCGACCGTCCAGCCGAAAGTTATATCTTCTGAAAGTTTTTCGCGTTTTCGGCGGACGGGTTTAAGGTTTTCGTCCGTAAACGCGACTATGACGGAAGCGAAAGGTCTTAAAACTATTTTAACTTCCGTGTCGCCGTTTTTACGCGCGAAGTCGGCGGGGAATATATCTCCGTTTTCGGCGTTCATTATTTCCGCCGAATATTCGCCGTTTTGGCGTACGGTAAAAGATTTTTCTTTATCGTCGGCGTTGACGAAGAAGCGTATTTCGGTGTCGCCGTCAGTCCTTTTTAAGGTAAATACGCCGCCGGCGTCGCCGCTTACGATTTCGCCGTTTATAACGCTTTTTATAACGGGCAGAATCTCGTCTTCGCGGTGCTTTTTGATTTCTGCGTAATTATCCGAGTTTTTAAGTTCGTTAAGGGTAAAGACGAACTCTTCGCTTCTTTCGCCCGTTTCGTCTGTCGGCTCGAATTTGCCCGCGCTTATAACGACCCCGCCGCCGAGGACGAAATCTTTTATTTTAACGAGAGTTTTTTCGGGGATGACCGTTACGGACGGCAGTATAACCGCCTTATACGCCGATTTTTCTATACCGACCAAGGCTTTGTCCGCCACGCGGCATTTATCTAATCCGTTATCGTCGATAAAGTCGAACGAGATACCGTTGCGGTTTAATTCTTCGGTTATCGTAAGGACTTGTTCGTCGAGTCCCTGCAAGAAAAATCTGTAAAGCGGACGATATTCCGCCCACGCCGTTTTTACGGGGAAATATACCGCCGCGTCGGCGATAAAGTTGCCGTTTCGGCAGATATAACTCAAACGTTTCGCGTAGTCGGCGAATTGTCTGAAATACTTCCAGTAGCCGTTCTGAACGAACAGCGACGGCGGACTTTCGGTTTTGCGGATTCCGTCGGTGGAGTAGAAAAACGCGTGCGGAACGAGCGCGTTCACGCCCTGAACGTATTGCAGGTCTACGCGGCGTTTCATGTCTTCGGTGGTAAGCGACCAGCCGAAGCCGCCGAAAGTTTCGCTGAAACATATCTCTTTGCCGTATATATGCGCGGCGGAAGAGCCTAATTTTTCGGTTATGCGTCCGGGGTTGGGGTCTATGCAGTCGATGCCCGAAGCGTCCAGCGCGTTTATCGCCGAGAAAAAGTCGCTTTCGGTCTGTACGAGCGAATCTATAAAATCTTCTCTGTGCAGATGTCCTACGTGTATAAGTCCGTCTTTATGCAAAAAGTCGGAAATCACGTCGAAGTAGCCCTCTTTGTAAAATTCCGCTACGGCTTTATAATAATCGCATCTCGTCCTGACCGAAAGAGAACCCATATTCTGCCATAAACAGCATAAATGCGGGCGTATATCGTAGCCGAATTTTTCTATAAATCTCTTCGCGAAATCGTCGGTCCAGATGACCGTGTTGAGATTTTTGCATTGTTCGAGGTAGTTGTGGTAGAACCCCGGCTCGTCGGTGAAAAAGCCCCTTATGACGCTTCCCCATTCTTCGGGGAATCTCTTTTTATACTCTTCGTGCGTGTGTCTTACGAAAGAACGCGTGGCGTTCGGATTGAGAAGATCTACGTAAGGGAAGGGCGAGTAAGCGGGGCGATGACCGCATTTTTCCTTTCTGAAAACGAAAACTTCCCATTGCAGGGTTTCCGATTTCCAGGGTTTGTTCGTCTTTTTTTCGTAGTCGGTGATATCGAGAAAATAGTCGTCGCTGTGTACCGCGATAACGCATTCTATTTCGCTCGACGGTTTGTCTTCGACCGTTATATATTCGCCGAGCACGGGATAGATTTTGTCTACCGAAAGGCAGATTGCGGCGTAGTCGGGATTTTCGCTCGTTACCTTGCCGCCCGCGTAACCGCTCGGCCAGTTGTCCTCGTCGTAGATAAGGGCGGTCATCGAGAGTTTTTTCAACTCCTTTAAGATGACGCCTATTTTAGCGAACCATTCGTCGGAAAGATACTCGACTTCGACGCCCTTTCTCGAATGGAGAATGACTTCGTCTACGCCTTTGTCTTTCATTTCGGCAATCTGCCGTATAAGTTCCGCGTCGTTAAGATCGCCGTTAAGAAAATAGAACGGAGCGATCGAATATTCGTTCGGCGGATTTCTGAATTGTAGTCTGTCGTATTTTTTCATGTTTAACCTTTAACTCCGTCGGACGAAGAAAGTCCGTTCTGCAAGGGTTTCTGGAATATCGCGTAGACGATTAAAATCGGCACCATCGCAATTATAAGCGCGGCGAATTTAAGAGTTTGCCCCGCCGTTTTGTCGTTCATAAGTTCGTTTATACCCGCCGAAAGCGTGTAGTATTTCGCGTTTTTGATAAAGGTAATGCTCATTATGTATTCGTTCCATATTCCTACGAAACTCAGTAGCCCTACCATGAATATTGCGGGAACGATCATGGGGATAACGAGCCTTACGAAGGCTTGAAATTGATTCGCGCCGTCGATTTCGGCCGCCTCTAAAATAGAGTTGTTTACGCTGCGGATAAAGGGCGTAAGCAAGAATACGTAAAAGGGTACGCCTTGCAGGGCGTTAGTAACCATAAGAGTCAATAAAACGACCCCGTCTTTCGTGAGATTCATTTTTTTGCACATCTGCAAAAGCGGAATCAAAAGAAGAACCTGCGGCACCATCATGAATATCGAATAGAAAATCTCGATGGCTTTTATCGCGGGGTGAACGAATTTAGCCACTACGTAGGCGGAAGTCGTAGTCATTACTATCGACAAAACGACCGTGCCCGCGCTCAATAAAAGGCTGTTCAAGAAATATTTTGAAAAGTTCGCGCCTTCCCAGGCGTTTTTATAGTTTACCCATTGAAATTTTGCGGGCATCGTCCAGGCGTTAAGGGCGAATTCGCCGTTCGTCTTCAACGAACTCATAAGAGCCCATAAAAGCGGGAATATAATGAGAACCGCCCAGATTATAAGGAATATTCGCACTACGTTTCTGATGACGGTAAGCGATTTGTCCTGCACGCGATTTTTGCGGTTTTTAACTTTGAGCGTGTTATTCACAGCGTTTCACCTACCTTGTTCATCGCGAATTTAACCGAAAGAGAGATAGCGCAGGTGATAACGAGCATTACGAGCGCGGCGGCGTAAGAATAGCCTATCGCGAGCGGTTTTGCCGAATATCCGTAGCGGTAAACGTATAACCCCATTACCATGGCGTTGTTGTCCAGACCGCCGTTCGGCGCGAATACGTTTACGAGTCCGAAGTTGCCGCCGAGCGATTGATAGAGTATAGAAACGACCATAAACGTAACCTGCAACCATACCGCGGGCATCGTTATGTAGGTAAGTTGTTTCATTTCGCTCGCGCCGTCTATTCTTGCCGCTTCGTAGAGTTCGCCGGGAATCTGATGTATCGCCGCTATCATCGTCAGCATGAACAGACCCACGCCGCACCAACTCGCAACGAAACCTATAACGCCCAGCGGGTATTTCGTTACCCAGTCGACGTTGAATCCGCTTTTGAAAGCCGAACAGATCGCGTTCAGAAGCCCCATGTTAGAGGGCATGAATACGAACCCCCACAGCGAACCTATTATTATGGTAGAAATGACGTTGGGAATATAGAATACGAATTTATAAAAGACGACTTCGGGCGTTTTCATGCGGGCGCGGGTAAGCGTAACCGCGAAAAGCACGGTTAAAAAGCATATCAGAACTTCTTTAATCAAAGTTATGATAAGGTCGTTTTTAAGCGCTTTCCAAAAGACGGGGTCTTTGAAAACGTTTTCGTAGTTTTTCCACTTTATATAGGTTTTCGTCTTATAGCCGCCCCATTTGTAAAAACTCATTTTAACCGATTGTAAAATGGGCACTACGCAAAACGTTACGTAAAGCGCGAGCACTATAAGGCAGGTCGTCGCGAAAAACAGCCATCTTGAAAGAGTCATGTTGCTGTTTATTCTGAATTTTCGGTATTTCGGCATGTTTTATCTCCTTGACGGAAGAAATTTCAATACGCTTTTTCCGCGCGACCGATTTCGTGCGCGCGGAAAAGCGATAATTCGTTTTTATTGTGATATCGTCATAATGACGGAACGTAGTACGTCGGGCATAACGTCGCAATGACGTGATGACGACATAATGACGACGTATGTTTTTAGTTGCCGCTGAGTTGTTTTCTCGCCTGAGCCGCAAGTTCGCTGCAAACCTGATCTACGGTTTTAGTTCCGCCAACGATAGAGTTTACGCCCTGATTGAATACGCTGTCTACGCCGCCCCAACTTCCCACGTGGAGAACGTGCTTGTAAGCGGGGTTAGACATAACCGCCTGCGCGTATTTAAGAACGTCGGATACTTTCGTTCCGTCGAGTTCGACGTTCGTCGCGGAGGGAGATTCGGAACATTCGGCGAATTTCTGCGCTACGTCCGTGCGATACAGATATCTTACGAATTCGAGCGCGGCGGCTCTGTTTTTGCCGTCTTTGGCAACCGCACACGTCTGCGACGAGGCGATTATTATCTGTTGATTTACGTTGAGTGCGGAAGGCGAATATCTCATATTGAAGCCTGCGGGGATGGCGTTGAGATCCGCCATTTCTTTACGAAGCCAGAGACCGTTGGGGATAAACGCCGCTGTATGGTTGAGCCATTGCTGTTGCGATTCGATATGGTCGAGCGACAGGCAACTTGCAACCGCGTTGCTCTTTTTAACGATAGCAGCGAAGCGGTTCATTACAGCCTTGAATTCGTTCGAAGTATAAACTTCCGCGTCTTTCGCGTTTTCGACTCTGTCGTAAAACTCGTCGCCTACTTCCGCAAGCGCGGGCAGAATCATACCCTGAACGAGATAGCCCGAATGTTCACCGGGATAAATAAGGGCGGCGGTGCTTGCGGTTGCGTTGTTATCTATCCAGGTTGAAAGTTCGCTGTAATTCGTCGGAATGCTCCAACCCTTTTGAGTAAACAGAGTTTCGTCGTACCACATACCGTAAGAGCCGAGAACGAGAGGCATGCCGTAAGTTATGGTTTTGCCGTTCGATTTGGTGTACTTGAAGGCGTAGTCCATCATAACTCTGTCGGTGATTTTTACGTTTTCTTCGCCCGCGACGGTAGCCGTTTTAAGCCAGTCGGTGAAGTCGTAGAGCATATCTTCTTCAAGCCACGATTCTCTTTCGAGATCGCCGTCGAGATATACGAAATCGGGCGGGTTGCCGTCTCTCCATTCGTCCTGCATCTGATCGTTTACGGTGTTGCTCAGGTGCGGAATAACGTTGTATTCGGGATGATCTTTTTCAAACTCGCGGATAACGTAGTTCCACATTTCCGCGCCGTAACCGCCGGTGTAGATCTGTAAGACGAAATCGTTCGTGCCGCCTTTAGAGTTGTTACCGCCTCCGCAAGCCGTTGCGGAAACCGTCATGCAGAGCGCGAGCGCGCCGATTAAAAGTTTTTTTAACTTACTCATAAATTTGCTCCTTATAGAGTTTTATTTTAAGGGTTTTGCCCCGGTTTTACTTGATTTTGCGTTTCTTCAAGAAGATTATAACGACCGCCGCGACCGCAACCGCCGCTACGGGCAAGCCGACGCCCAAACCTATCGCAAGCGAAGAATTATTGCCGCCGTTATTTACTTTTGCCGACGACGATGCGCGTTCCGTTCTTAAAAGAAGGGTAGTGCCTGCTTCCATATCGACTTCGAGACGAGTTACGTTTCCGGCGATATATTCGCCCTTGAATACGTCGTAAACGTCTACCGCGTGGTCGAATTCGACCGTTTTTATTCCGCCGTAGGGCGAAGCGATCGAGATATAGTCGCTGTTTGAATAAACCGCGTCGTTTTCGCTTTCGACGAGTTTGACCCCGCAGGTTTTAAGTACGTTTCTCAAAAATTCTTCGGGAATATTGCCTACCGCCGAATATATCGACATATAATAGCCGCCGTCTTCGGTCTGCACGGCTTTTACGGCAAGACCCGTAAGGTCGCTGTTGTAGATTTTGCCGAGAGTTTCGGCGGAATTATCGTTTACGTAGAACATCGGGTCGACCTTGGTCGAAGAAATTCTGCCGTAAAGTTTACCGTTCAAGCCCTTGGTTAAAGACTCGTTGCCGATAATGCGGATACCGTAGTTGAGCGCGGTCGTCGCCTTTGCGAGCGTTATATCGGTAAGGGCGGAAACGTAATCGACCGACATGCTGCCGTCCGACCCGTAAATACCGGGGAAGCCTACCCATACTATAATTTTGCCGTCTTTTTTAAGGTATCTGTTTATAGCCGCCTTTTGCGTTTCGGTTACGTTCGTCGCAAGAATAAGGTATACGTCGTATTCTCTTGCGAAGCCGTCTTCTATATCCGAAAGGTACAACATGTCGTAAGACGTTCCGATATGGCCTAAACTCTCTTTTTGTTCGTAAAGCGATTCGTAAAGGTAATGATACGTGCCGTCGAAGTTGTACGCAAGCGTTGTAGCGATGTCGTCGCCGACGATAAACGCTATGCGGCTGTTGCTTTCTACGTTTTTCCGTACCGCTTTATCCCATTCCGCTTTCGCGGTTTTAATCATAGAATAGATTTCGGGGTCGTCGAACCAGCCGCCGTACATATCGTACCACCAAAGTCCCGCGCCCTTTATCATCATGTTTGCAAAGTCGCGCTTCAACGCTTCGATAGATTCCTTTAAGGTGTACGTCTTGCCCCATTCGCCGAGCAGAGCGGGGTTGGTAGATTTGCTGTCGAAATAAACGGTACGGCTGTCGCACTCGATTATCGGAAGTTTGCCCGCCGTGATAATGCTGTCTACCATCATCATGTACGACGCGCTCATGCCGAGCAGTCTTTCGTCGTAACAGATAGGCGAACAGAGGAAATCGATATATGGCGAAGCGAGAATACGGGATATGGAAGCGTTAGCAAGACCGTTCGCTTCGTAAGTAAGCCCGTGCGTGAGATAGCCGTTGTAAGTGCCGACTATCCATTTGTTGTCTATGGCTTCTTTTACGACTTTGGAAAGATATAAGATACTGTCCGTAGTCATGTCGCACATAAACGTTTCGAAGTCTATTACGTTTCTCTGCGATTTACCGTCGAGAAGAGTGCCGTAGGAAGTGGATTTTCTCTCGTCGTAACTCGGAACGGCAGCCGTTTCGAAGGTAACGCCTTTTCTGCCCCAGGCTTCGGCTAACGCTTCGTCGGTTACGTATTTTTCTTTAAGCCATTTGCGGAAAGCCGTAAGCGCGTCTTTACCGAAGTCGGCGCATTCCGAAAGAGTAACGCCGTAATATTGCCATTCGAACGTCGTGCCCGCCGAAATTTTTACGGCGTACATATGCCCCGCGTAGGGCTGCGCGAGAACGTGCGCGAGCAACGCCTGATAGAATACGCCTACGTCCTGTCTCCATTTTTCGGAAGCGTAACTTATGCCCACTCTGTTGCCCTTGCTGTCGACGGCGTAAGCGTCGGGGTTTTTCCTGAACCACCAGGTCGGGGGATCTGCGTCGAGCATAAGCATGAGTTTGGCTTTGGGCGCGCCCTGAAGAGTCTCGTATATAACTCCGTCAAGGCTCGTGAAGTCGTACTCGCCGTAACCCGTCCACATAGAACCCGAACTGTTCATGTTGTATATACGGCAGTTGGGCAGACACATAAGGTCTACATCCGCGCCGTACATGCCCGTGGCGTAATCTACTTTGAAAACGGTTTTCTGTTCGCGAAGATACATCATCGGTGCGACTTTTTCGCCGTTTACGATAAGTTGAACTCTGCCGTTTTCCTTTATTACGCTGCTTTCGGTCAATTCGACTTCGGCAGTCGTGATTTTAATATATTTTCCCCTTATTACGTTGTTGGCGTAAAGGCTGTTTGTGATGACGAATTCTTCCGCGTCGAATTGCAGTTGATAACTGTCGGAAGCGAGATAATCGGGAACGTCGACCCTGTAAGTGATTACGTTGTCTTCGCCGACGACCCACTTCGACGACTTTTTACCCGACACAAGTCGCGGTATAAGCCAGTTTTCCATTACTTCGTCTTCGTCGGCGGCGTATTTGCTTCTGAAATTTACTCTGAACGAAATATCGCCTAAAACCTGTTCGCTTACGCGCGCGGTGAGGGTAAATTCTACCGTTTCGCCCGAATTTGCCGACTCGGAAACTTTCACGCCCGAAATCGTTACTTTGGGCAGAGATTCCGCGTTTTTCTTGTAGACTATTTCGCCCCAGGGCATGCACGGCGGCGCGCCGATGACGAAACATTGTTTCCAAGCCGTATCGTCGTAGTCCGTTTTCGTCCAGTCGAGCGAAGAGAGTTTGCTTTCTCCGCCGTTGTACGAAAGAAGCGTGCCGTCCGAATAGATACGCATCTTTTTACCGCTTTCGAGCGTAAGTTCGAGGTCGAAAAGTACGCCGCCGTAATAAGATTCGTTGTAAACTTCGAAAGCGAGCGTGTTTTTGCCGACCACGAGTTGTTTCGTGAGATACGCCGAAAGAACTTTTGCCCAGGCGTTTTTACCGGGGTCTTCGAGTTCTTCGCCGTTGACGTAGGTAGTTATTATATCGTCGCCCGTAAGTTGAATCTGCGCCGAGACTACGGGTTCGGTAAGGGTAAACGACTTGCGATAATAAGCGTACATATACGCTCCGCCGTAAGCGACGTCCGCGTAGGGGAAGCATACCCATTTCGCTTCCCAGCCGTTGCCCGCCGTCTTCGGGTCGTAAGTCTTGTCTATTCTGATATCGTCGAAAGAAGCAGTGCCGCTGCCTTCGTTTTTATATATGATTTCGACGTAAGTGCCTTGCGGCTCGGTAAATTCCGCCAAAAATTCGTCGTTGGTTATTTTAAGGTCGAACGACTTGCTTTCGAGAAGTTTTCTGTTGTAGTCGAGCCACCTTAATTCTATTACGGGTTTCGCTCCGCCCGTAGTTATACATTCGCCGGTTATCGAATAACCGTTGCCGTAGAGCAGAGAAATAATTTCCGTTTTAGCCTGCTTTCCGCCGCCGAGAACGAGTTTGCCGTCTTTGAAAGAATCCGCGTCCGCGACGAAGTTGTCGGGGATACCCGTATCGGAAATGCTCTCGAAGTCCTCTATATACGCCACGTTGCCTGATTCTTTGCAGAACACGCCGTCAATATAACAGTCGGCTTTGCCCCTTGAAATCGTTATCGCGTAGCCTATCGCGACCGAGCCTTGCGGGGCGGTGTATCTTATCCAGACGTTAGTCCAGTCGGAAAGTCCTTCGCCGCTTTTAAGGTAAACGTAGGGGCTCGTTCGCGTGGCTATGGCGTTGCCCGCCGAGCCGTAATAAGTTACGGATATAGTCGCTCTCGCGCCTTTGGAATTTTGCGAACGCATGCGGAAACCTACGTCGTAAGAGCCCGCCGAACGAATCGAAGTTTTGGCAAGCGACGTCATCGTGAAGTCCGAAGAATAGTCTTCTCTTACGATATGCGCCGAAGTTTTGCCGTCGTAATAAACGTCTTCGCCGAACGAGAAATCCAAGCCGTTAGAAGTTATCCAGCCGAGCGGAGTTTCCATGTTGCCGTATCTTTCAAAGCCGCCGTTGAACTCTACTTCGCCGAGCGTTTCTATCGTAAAATCGTCGTAATAAACGGCGTTTTCGCCCGTCGGAGCGACATCGAGTTGTAACATCGCTTTGCGGGCGTCGGAATCGGTCGTAAACGCGGCGGCAACTTGCCTGTAACCGTCTGTCGATCCCGCTACAGTTGCGGAATCTACCCATAAGTAGGTGTTATTTGTCGTGGGCGTTTCTCCGTCGCTTTTGAATTGTCTTATGCAAAGCGTACTCGTCGCCGCGACTGAATCCGAACGATAATAAAAGGTGAGAAGGTACGTCTGTCCGCCTTCTACGTCGAATTGCGTACTGTTGGCAACGCCTCTTATCATGCTGTCGCCCGAAAGGTTTACGCATTTAAGCGAAACGCCGTTATGAGCATAGTCGCCCGTAACGGTCGAAAATCTTACGTCCGCAAGAGAGGCGTCCTTTTCGTTTAACGCCGTCCAGAAAGACCATCCCTTGGGCATATTCGCTTCAAGAATTTCGAAATCCGCGTTTACGATAACGGGGGTTATTTCGTTTTCGGACGTGTCGGTTGCGGCTTTTACCATGCCGTTGAAACCTATTCCGAACGAAACGAGAAACAGCAGCGAACATACGGTAATGGCGAACGCCTTAATCGATTTTAATTTTAACTTCATTTACGGATTTTCTCCCTATGGCAAAGGTTTGTTTTTTATCCAACCCCGCCGAAATCTGTGTTTTTAGTATTTAATGTTGTCTTTGCTCAATATGTCATTGCGAGACCCCTTGTGGGTCGTGGCAACCTTAGGCAGGGTCGCCCCCCTTTTGTCGCTTCGCGACATTTTCCCCGTTTCATCGGGGACATTTACCCGCAATAAAGGTCGGAGCGGCTTCATATCCGTCCGTACTCCAATCTTCGGGTATGCTCTCCCGTTGAAGCGGGAGAGCATACTCCCGGAAGGGTGATGTATTATAGTGTAACTTAACCTTTCTTGCGTTTTGCGATTACTAACGCAGCCGCGCCTAAAATTCCGAAAAGTCCTAATTCGCCGTAAACGTTAGACGAACAACCGCTCTTCTTCGTGTTCGACGGAGCAACGTAGTCAGGGTCTTCAGCCTGACAAACGGTGCATTTGCCGTTCTTGTAATCGTGATCTTTCTTCGGAATAACGGTCGTGTTGCCCGCCGCGCCGCAGATTTTGCACTTGTCTTGCTTCATACCGGGAGCGGTGCAGGTCGCTTCGTTTATAATTACTTCTTCGTAAACGTGTTCGCCCGTGGCGGGGATAACGGTTACGTTGAATTCGCCGTGGCAGTTCTTGCATACGTCTTTGTCTACGCCGTTTTTGCAGGAAGCGTCTTCGTGAATATGTTCGAATTCGTGCGCGAGCATAGGCGTTTTTTCGAGATAAACGTTTTTATCGCAATCGTCGCAGTGGTAATATCTTCCGCCGATATTCGTACAGGTCGCGGCTTTGGTAGTAATCTTGTCGTCGGCGGCTTCCGCATGAGTGTGCGTGCCGAGCGTTACGTACTTAAACGCGACGTATTCGGTAGCCGTAAATTTGAGTTTTACGGTAGTAGTTCCTTCGGGGAGTTCGAAGAAGTCGTTTTCGTCGGCTTCTATTTCGGTTTCGCCCGCAAGAACGGAAACTTTAACTCTGCCCGTGTAGGTCTTCATATTTACGGCAAGAGTGCGTTTGTTTACGGTTATTTCTTTGCTCGTCGCGGTTGCGGGAGTTTCTTCGCTGCCGTATAAGCAGATCTTCCAGTCGGGTTCTGCGTCGGGTTCCCATCTCGTGTCGAAGTTAAGTCCGTAAACGTTGCCGTTGCCCGTGAATGTCCAGTCTTCGGCTACGTATTCCGTATTACCGTCGAACGTTCCGTAGGGGAATATGTTTTCGCCCAATACCACTTCCGGCGCAACGAGATCGCGGTTAGTGTTGTAGACGTTCCCCGCGCTGTCTTTTACGGTTATATTTTTCCAATACGTCGTCCAGAAATAGTAACTCGTACCATAGAATTTAATTTCGTTGTTGTCGGTTGCGGTAAATGTGAAAGAATCGTTAGTCCATGTCGCTACCGAACCGGTATAACTCTTGACAGCTGTGCCGTTATATTGAACTTCATATCCTGCCCAACTCGCGCCGCCAAAACGATAGTCGTAACTTACGGTATACTCCTGACCCTTCGTTAAACCTGTAACGGGGATAATGAAGTAACCGCGCCCGCCAAACGTATTATCGTACGAACCGTTACCGGCGACTAAAACCGTTGAGCCGTCTTCTTGTTTTGCGATATTGAAGTTATCGCCGTATTTGTAGCCTTCAAGATACGCGCCCGAAAAAGATCCGTTGACGATAAATTGCATGTTATCGTCTTCGTCAAGACAGACGATTTTCAAATCGTCGATAGCGTATTTAGCGAATGCCCGCATCGCAAGTCCGAAAGTACTTTCGCCTTCAGGCGCAAAGTCAAGAGAATACGCAGTCCATTGATCGGCGCTTCCGCCGCTGAAGCCCGCGTAGAATTTGTTGGTCGTGGATCCTATATCGCAGTGATTCATTCTTATGCTCAAACGATTTTCGCTTCCCGTTTCGAGCATTTTATATTTGAAAGATAATCTGTAAGTTTTCGACGAGTCCAACATAGAGAAATTCGTTTTGAAAATTTCGCCGTCGTTAATCAATAAAGACGCATTGTCGCCTTCGGAAGAATCGCCGTAAATATTAGCGGAAGTTAAAGGCGATGAATTGTTTTTACCGCTGTCGCCGACGTCATCCGTCGCGCCGTCTGAAACTTTACCGATGCTTTGCATTCTGTATAAAACGCTGTTTACGCCCGCGTTGGATTCTTTTACGGTGATATCGTCAACGTAGAAATCACCCACGCCTTCCGCGCAGATTTTTAAGATTAAGGTCTTTGCGGAAGTCGAAGTCTTATAAGATAAAGTCCTGTCCGTCCAGTTGTCGTATCTTCTGTTTACGGTAAGACGAACTTCGTTTTCGTCGCCGACGACCGTTCCGTTGTCGCTTTGTTCTTTTACTTTGAAGTAAACTTTGTTATTCGCGCTCTGCAAGCAAATGCTCTTTAAGTACGCGCCGATAACGTAGTTCTGATCGGGCTTTACGTCGAACGCGTAAGAATACATAACGAGTTCGCCGTCCGCTTTGTCTCTTTTCAAATGAAGCGCGTTGCCCGTTTTGCCTTCGGTCGTCGCGAGTACGTGAAGGTTTTCGGAGTCGTAAGCCCAATCGCGTTCTTTGCCGTCGGCGTATTTATCATTAAAAAAGTAATAATTCCAGCCGTTTAACGCTTCGTTTTTGCCCTTGACTTCGATTTCTTCTTTTTCGAAGCCCGTGGGGACGGTAACGGTCGACGCTGCGTGAACAGTCGTCGGGGTCAGAGCCGATACGGATAACGTCGCGGTCAGCAATGCCGCCGCAAAAATACCCTTTTTGCCAAATTTTTTCATAGATTCTCCTCCTTACGGATATTTAAGCAGCCGAAAACAGGCAACTTAATACCCAAGTTATAAATATTGTACACCCGAATAAGCGTTTTGTCTTGCCCTATTTTACGCAAAAAGTGCTTTTTTGTACAATCTTTTGTCAATATAGCCCGATTTTTCAATTTTTTTGTGCTTTTATTTCCGCAAATCGTTTACAAGACCGACAAAAACCGCTATAATAAAATTATAACCGCGGGGGGGATAAGTTATGGCGACGAAACTCGAAAAGATGATTCTTAACAAGAACATGATATGCCGAAAGTACATCACGCCCAACAGACCGCATTCGCACAATCTGTGGGAACTCGTGTTTTTCGAAAAGGGCGAAACGGGGAATATCGTGAACGGAGTCGAATATAACTCGAAGTCGGGCGACGTGTTTCTGATAGGTCCGCCGCACGTTCACGCCATAAAGTTTATAACCACTCCGCACCTGCACAGAGATTTATATTATTCCGACGAAGCGGTAAGGGCGGTTTGCGACTGCTTTTCAAGCGACCTGTACCAAAAGGCGTGTTCGGGAGAAGTGTTGCATTTTCATATGTCGGCAAACGCCTTTCAGACCGTTTTGCGACAGGCGGATAAACTCGAATCCTTGTCCGTTATAGCGAGTACGAATAACGGAATAACTTACGACGAACTCAAAAAAATAAGCGAATCGCTTCTGCATTTCGTGATAGGCTCGTACAGAATGAAAATGCTTACAAACACTTCGGCTTCACCGAAATGGATGCTCGACATTCTGCTGTATCTCAACTCGCCCGAAAATTTCACCAAGTCGGTGAACGACATAATCGCAGGCACTTATTATTCGCACACGACCGTTGCCGCCGCGTTCCGGCAATATCTCGGCGTAACTCTGTCAGAATACCTTATAAATTTAAGGCTCGATTACGCCGCCGAACTTTTAATCGGAACGAATAAAACCGCTCTCGAAATCTGTTCCGCCGCGGGTTACGACTCGTTTTCTTATTTTATAAAGCAATTCAAAGTCAAATTCGGCGTAACCCCGCATAAATACCGCTCCGACTCGAAAAAGAAATAACTGCTTGTTTTTGCCTGCGATTACGTTCTGCCTTCCCCACTGGGGGAGGGTGTCGGCGCAGCCGTCGGATGAGGGGAAAATATAAAGTGTAACGCTCGTACAATACCCCTCACCACCGTTTCCAACGGAGCCTCCCCCGAGGGGGAAGCCATGATTTTCGTCATCGCGTTAATGGCGTGTTTATTCTTGCCTTCCCTTGCAGGGAAGGTGGCACGCGTAAGCGTGTCGGATGAGTTCCCGGAAGGGTGGTTTCCCGCGGAGTTTATATTACGGCAAAACCGTCGTATTTCGGCAATCGACGGCATAAAATAGCGTATGACGCTTATCGATTGCCCGCATAGAAAAAAAGTTAAAATTCTGAATATAAATCTTGAAAGCGAAGACAAGGCAAGACTGTGGGAACTCGGAATTTCCGAGAACGCGACGGTCGAAGTCGTAAGGTTTTTCGCAAAAACGACCGCCCTTATCGTATGTGAAGGGGCGGTTATCGCTATCGGCAGAGAATACGCCGAAAAAATAACGGTGAGCCTATGCGAATAGTTCTTGCGGGTAACCCAAACGCGGGCAAATCGACGCTGTTCAATTCACTTACGGGCGAAAGCCGAAGAGTGGGTAACTGGCACGGCGTAACCGTAGACGAGGGCGAGGGGAGTTTTAACTTAGGCGGCAAACGCGTTTCGCTGGTCGATTTGCCGGGGCTGTATACCGTCCGAGGGAGCGAAAACGAAGAATCGGTTGCCGAAAAATTTCTCGTAAAGGGCGATTACGATATAATCGTCATCGTTACCGAGGCGAAAACCGTAAAACGGACGGCAAGGCTCGTAAGAGAGATAAAAGCCTACGGCAAGCCCGTAATTCTGTTCGTCAATCTCGTAAAGGAGTTTGAAAAGCGCGGCGGGAAAATCTTCGCCGACAAACTTTCTGCTTCGCTCGGAGTTCCCGTTTTTACGGGCGAAGCGATCGATAAAACCGACGTCGAAAAATTCAAAGCACGACTTTTAAGCGTCGAAAGCCCGAGAAAGGGCGACGGAAACGAGGACTACGTCGTATACCCGAAGACGAACGCCGACGGAATAAAATACAATCCGATTTTCGGTTGTTCGTGCTTTTTAGTCGCGGTTTTTCTCACTTTTTATCTTGCGTTCGGGCGGTATTCGCCCGCGACTTACGCGGGCAGATTTTTTACCGACTATCTGGGCGTTAAATTAACTAAAATGGTGATAACCGCCTTATCGGGCAGGGTTTCGCCGTTTATACTCGGTTTGATTACCGAGGGGATAATCGGCGGAACGTTTTCCGTACTCGAATTTTTGCCGCAGATCGCGGTATTGTCGTTTTGTCGGGATACGCTTGACGCGTGCGGGTTTCTATCTTACGCGCAAGCCTTTTGCGACGGCGTTTTAAGCAAGGTCGGTTCGGGCGGCAGGGCGATTTATACGCTTATGAGCGGTTACGGTTGTACCGCGCTCGCCGCGGCTTCTTCTTCGTCGATAGGCGACGACGGAATAAAAAAGAGAACGATACTCTGCCTGCCGTTCGTAAGTTGCTCGGCGCGTACCCCCGTGTATTCGTTTATCGCCGTCAAAGTCTTTAAGGGGTACGCCTTTCTCGTCCTGTCGGTAATCTATATTTTATCGGCGACCTTGCCGCTTCTGTATTCGTTTATCCTGTACAAAACGGTTATAAAACGAAAGCCGCGGCCTATTGCCGCCGAAATCGCGAATTTTCGTCGGCCGAATTTGTCTTCTTCGTTAAAATCCTTGCTAAAAACGCTTACATCGTTTATAATAAAACTCGGAAGCGTGGTGCTTCTCGTGTCTGTCGCGTTTTACGTTCTGCGGTCGGTATCGCCCGATATGCGTTACGTCGGCGCGGACCGGGCGGACGAGTCGCTTCTCGCTTACGCGGGTAAGGCTCTTTCGTTCCTGCTGTATCCGCTGGGCATAAAAGACTGGCGGTTTCCGGCGGCCCTGATCGGCGGAATTTTCGCCAAAGAGAGCGTAGCGTCGACTTTGTTTCTGCTTTTTCCGGCGGGGATAAATCTTACGACGGCGCAAGGCGTCGGGCTGGTGGCTTTCACTTATCTTTACACGCCGTGCGTAACCGCGCTTTTCGCCATGAAAAAGGCGATAGGAATTAAAAAAACGGCGTTGTCGGCGGCGTTGCAACTTTTATACGCCGTGATATTTTCGCATCTTATATATTTGCTTTTCGGGCTTTTCGTATGAAGAAATTTTACTCTTTGGGCGACAATTTAATAAAGGAAATTTCTCGCTTTTACGGGGATAAAATCACTTACGGAAAGATTATGAAATTACTGCGCGAAAAGGACGTTAAAGTAAACGGCTGGCGGGTAAATAAAGACGTAAAAACCCAAAAGGGCGACGAAATAACGGTCTACTACGACGGCGAAGACAAAAAAATCGAAATAAAAGTTTTGTATAAAGACGATAATATTCTCGTGGCGTACAAGCCCAAAGGCGTTACGTCGGAAGATTTTTATAACGCGGTGAAAGAAAAATACGAAAGCGCGATTTTTACTCACAGATTAGACCGCAATACCGACGGAATAACGCTTTTCGCGCTCAACGATATTGCCTACGGCGAATTGTTCGACGGACTTAAAAACAGGACGTTCGACAAGCGTTATACGGCTACCGTTTACGGCGTTATGCCTAAACGTAAGGACAGGCTTACGGCTTACCTTAAAAAGGACGAAAAGGCGGCGAAAGTCGAAATTTCGGCAACGCCGAAAAAAGGCTATGAAAAGATAATAACCGACTACGAAGTTCTGTCAAGCGACGGAGAAACTTCGGTTTTAAGGGTCGGACTTATAACGGGCAGAACCCACCAGATAAGGGCGCATCTCGCCTTTACGGGGCATTTTATAATCGGCGACGGAAAGTACGGCAAAGAAGAGATAAACCGCCGCTATAAGGCGAAATATCAACTGTTGACGGCTACCGAAATAACGCTCGGGTTTGCCGAAAATTCGCCGCTTTACTATTTGAACGATAAAAAATTTACTATAGAAGGTACGATATGAAAATTACCCAAGACGTACGCTATATAGGCGTAAGCGATCACGATCTCGACCTTTTCGAAGGTCAGTACGAAGTTCCCGACGGAATGGCGTACAACTCCTACGTTATACTCGACGAAAAAATCGCGGTATTCGATACCGTAGATAAAAAATTCGGCGACGAATGGCTTGACAATCTTAAAAACGAATTAAACGGCAGAACTCCCGATTATCTCGTCGTGTTGCATATGGAACCCGACCATTCGGCTAATATAGCGAAGTTCGCGGGCGTTTATAAAGACGCGAAGATAGTTTCGTCCGCCGCGGCGTTCAGAATGATGAAAGCCTATTTCGGCGACGAGTTTACGGACAGACGAATAGTCGTGAAAGAGGGCGATAAACTTAACCTCGGCAAACACGAACTCACGTTCGTCGGCGCGCCCATGGTGCATTGGCCCGAAGTTATCGTCGCTTACGAAAGCAGCGAAAAATTGCTCTTTTCAGCCGACGCGTTCGGCAAGTTCGGCGCGTTCGACGTAAAAGCCGACTGGGCGTGCGAAGCGAGAAGATATTACTTCGGCATAGTCGGCAAATACGGCGTTCAGGCGCAGAATTTACTTAAAAAAGCGGCTGCGCTCGACATAGAAAAGATCTTGCCGCTTCACGGTCCGTTGCTCACCGAAAATCTCGGATATTATCTCGGTTTGTATAACACGTGGTCGTCTTACGGCATCGAAAGCGAAGGCGTTACGATCGCGTATACTTCGGTTTACGGTCATACCGAAAAAGCGGTGAAGTTACTTAAAGAAGAAATCGAAAAAGCGGGGGTAAAAGTCGCCGTTCACGATCTGGCGAGATGCGACGAATCCGAAGCGGTCGAAGACGCGTTCAGATACGGGAAACTCGTCCTTGCTACGACCACTTACAACGCTTCGATTTTCCCGTTTATGCAAAACTTCATAAACGCGCTTACCGAGAGGAACTATAAAAACCGAAAAATCGGTCTTATCGAAAACGGATCGTGGGCGCCCGCGGCGGCGAAGATTATGCGCGCGGCGTTTGAAAATTCCGAAAATATAGAGTTTTGTCCGACAACGGTTAAAATCGTCGGCGCGGTAAGCGAAGAAAACGAAGAACAAATCAGATCTCTCGCGAAAGAGATTATCGGATAAAATTACGGGAAGTACGAAAGAAAAATGTTGAAAGAAGCGATTTTATCGGTTTCGCCTTATCTTGCGATACCGTTGTTTCTGGTCGGACTCGTTTTAATAGTAAAGGGCGGGGATTTCTTCGTCGACGCCGCAACCTGGATAGCGGAAGTTTCGGGTATACCGAAAATACTCGTCGGCGCGACGGTAGTGTCGTTCGCGACCACTCTACCCGAACTGCTCGTTTCGCTGATCGCGGCGGGCAACGGCGACACGAGTATGGCGATAGGCAACGCCGTCGGTTCGGTTACGGCGAATCTGGGGCTTATCTTCGCGATACTTATGGTGGCTTGTCCCGGTCGGACGGACAGAAAAGATTTTATGTTAAAAGCCCTGCTTATGCTGTCGTCCGCGCTCGTTCTCGTAGTGTTCGGATTTTTCGGCGAACTGAGTTGGGGCGGGTCGGTGCTTTTAATCGTAATCTACGTCGCTTTTATGTTCTTCAACGTAAAAGACGCGAAAGCAGCCATGCTTAAAGGCGACGAATTCGGAGAAAAGGAAGAAAAACCCGTCGCGAACAAAAAGACGGTTACGGTAAATATCGTAAAATTCGTAGTCGGCGCGGCGATGACCGCGTTCGGCGCGATATTCCTCGTGGATAACGGCGAAATAATAGCCGCCGACCTTATGCATATACCCGTACCGATAGTTTCGGCGATTTTCATCGCGATAGGCACGTCGCTGCCCGAACTCGTTACGGCGATAACCGCCATAATCAAAAAACAGGGGGCGTTGTCGGTCGGTAACATTATCGGAGCGAATATAATCGATTTAAGCGTTATTCTTCCGCTCTGTTCTCTTATCGGCGGTAAAGCCGTGCCGTTTATCGCGCAGAATATTTACCTCGATTTGCCGGTGTGCCTGTGTATTTCGGCGATAATTCTCGTTCCGACGCTCATATCCCAAAAGATAAGCCGCTGGCAGGGGATATTGTCGCTTTGCGTGTACGCCGCGTATATTTCCGTTATGTGCACGGTATTCATCTGATTTTAATTACGGATTTCAAGAACCGTCCTTTACCGCAGTTTCCGCAGGGGATTTCGGGTAAAGGAGCAAAAACGAAGAGAAAAGCGCGGCGTAACGCCGCGCTTTTCTCTTCGTTTTTGTCCGGCAGCGGGAATTTCGTTTTTTAACGGAATTTTCAATCCCGCTTGACATATTCGTACGTACATATTATAATGGTATCCCGCCGATTAAAAAAGATTATAAAAAGGAGCGAGTTATGAAAATATTATCTCTGAAAAACGTAAGAAAAGAATATCATACCGGTTCTTTGACCGTACACGCCGTAGAAGACGTTTCGTTCGATTTGAACGAGGGCGAATTCGTGGTGATTCTCGGCGAGTCCGGCGCAGGAAAAACAACTCTCCTTAACCTTTTGGGAGGAATGGACACGGCGACGGACGGCGAAATAGATCTTGACGGAAAAAATATAACTTCGTTCAACAAAAAGCAACTGACCGACTATCGGCGTCGCGACGTGGGTTTCGTTTTCCAGTTCTATAATCTGATGCCTAACCTTACCGCGCTTGAAAACGTCGAAATCGCCGTTGAAATATGCGACGATCATCTCGATCCGGAAACCGTTCTCAGATCGGTGGGGCTCGGCGACCGGCTCGACAACTTTCCCGCAGAACTTTCCGGCGGCGAGCAGCAAAGAGTTGCCATCGCCCGCGCTATTGCCAAAAATCCGAAGTTGATACTATGCGACGAGCCGACCGGCGCGCTCGATTACGTTACCGGCAAAAAGATACTGAAAATTTTACAGGATTTATCCCGCGAGCGAAACAAACTCGTCGTTATCGTAACTCACAACGCCGCGCTTAAAGATATGGCGGATAAGGTAATAAAGATAAAGAGCGGAAGAATCGAAAGCATCGAAACGAACGACGAGCCTAAATCGGTTGAGGAGATAGAGTGGTGAAAACGTATCTTAAAACAGTTCGCAGAATGTTCAAAAAACATCTTATACGGCTTTTTTGTCTTATCGGCATCGTTCTCATATCCGTAGGTTTTATATCGGGTATCGGTTCGCCGACCGATATGATAAAGGACAGCATAGAGAATTATTATACGAAACGGAACGTAAGCGACTTTATCGTAAAAAGCAAGACGGGCGGTTTTACCGACGAGCAAATTGCCGCGGTAAAAAACCGCTACGGCGAGAACAACGTGGAAACGGGAATGTCAATAGATATTCAAACAGGTGAAAAAAGGTCGCTCAGGCTGTACTTTCTCGATCTTGAAAATACCTCGATCAACGAGCCGGAACTCGTCGAAGGCGAAAAGATAACGGGCGACGACGAAAACTGCGTTTACGCCGAAGTAAAAGATAACGTGATAAAGGGTTTTTCCGTCGGCGATAAAGCGGAAATAGATATTGCGTCCGCGCTTAACCTGCCTTCCGGATATAAAATCAACGTTACGATTAAAGGAATAGTGAAAAGTCCGCTGACGTTCGGAAAAGACGGAGAACCGAGTTATAACAACCCGGAAGATACCGAAATACCGGAGAACGTGACGGGAATAAACGAACTCGATTTACTCGAAAATATTTTATACTGTCCGACTAAAATATGCGATTTTCTGCCGAAAGGCGATCTGTATATAAAAGCGGAAAACCGTAATTTGTTCGGATCTTTTTCATCCGGTTACGAAAAATACGTCGAAAAAGAAAAAATCGAGTTGACCGGACTTCTGGGCGAAGACGTACGCATAATTACGCTTTACGACAATTACAGTTTCAAATCGGTTATCGCCGGCGCGGACAAGGTGCGCGGAATAGGCAATATTTTAATGGTGATTTTTATCGCCGTGACGCTTCTCGTCGTATTGTCGTCCATGATGCGGCTTATGGATGAGGAACGTTCTCAGATCGCTTGTCTGAAAACGCTCGGATACGGTTCGGTAAGTATAGTCGTAAGGTACGTTTTCTTTGCGCTCGTCGCGCTTGCGGCAGGCGGGTTTATAGGTTTTTTCGTGGGATACGGCGTTTCGTGGCTGATATGTTTCGCTTTCGGCTACAGTTACGTCATGCCTCCGATAGCGGTGGTGGTCAATCCGAGTTATTACTTTATATCGCTTGGCGTAATCGTCGCCGTTACGTTGATTGCGGTATTTTCCGTCGGCTTGCGTCTTGCGAATAACTCCCCCGCCGACCTTTTACGACCGAAACCGCCGAAAAAAGGCAAAAGAATTTTACTTGAAAAAATTCCGTTCGTCTGGAAACGCCTTTCGTTCAGGTATAAGTCGTCTATGAGAAACGTTTTCAGGTATAAAACGCGGTTTTTTATGATGCTCGTATCCGTAGGCGTGTCTGCGGGACTCGTTTTCGCGGGGCTTGCTCTTCTGGATATGTGTCTGTTCGACGACTTCGGCTCGCCTGCGATTATCGGGATAGCGATAGTCGTGGTTATTTTCGCAGGGCTTCTGACCGCCGTGGTGATAAACACGCTCACGACCATAAATATAAGCGAAAGAGAAAGAGAAATAGCGACGCTTATGGTTCTCGGATACCACGACGGCGAAATTTGCGGTTATATTTATCGCGAAATATATATCAGCGTGTTTTTGGGGATTATCGTCGGGTATCCCGTAGGAATAGGTCTTGCGACGCTCGTTTTCAAGGCGATAGGTTTCGGAACGGTCGGCAACGTAAGTTGGTTTATGTGGCTGCTCGTGCCGGTCGTCGTATTCGTGTTTGCGCTGCTCGTAACGCTGATATTAAGACCGAAAATCGTAAAAACCAGAATGAACGAAAGTCTGAAAGCGGTAGAATAAAGAATTTTAACGAATCGACGCCGGATATGCCGGGAAAAATCGTCGATTCCCGATATTGCTTCTCCCTTTGATCTGATATTCTCGTCCGGCACGGGCTCTGCGCCTGCCGGGCGTTTTTTTTACAATCGTGATCCCGCAGAATCGAAAATACGTCGGTTTTATTCCGACGAAAATTAAAAAATAAGCAAATTTCTAAATAAGACAAGTAAATTT
>ERZ1034920.511-NODE-511-length-30489-cov-18.316422_pt1 | contig 30489 bp, 25 predicted proteins | sample MGYA00520688_ERZ1034920 | MGnify/ENA primary metagenome ERZ1034920 (study PRJEB33766, sample SAMN09781785) | gut metagenome | biome: gut microbiome | host: Homo sapiens | place: Madagascar | study: EMG produced TPA metagenomics assembly of the PRJNA485056 data...
GCTGATATAAAATATGGGCTGTGAAAAAATGATTTACATTTTTTCACAGCCCCCTAACGTTACGGGATTCCCTTTTGTGTCACCAGTGCTGCATGACGAAGCGGGCAGCGGCCCCCTCAGCCCTTCATCACAGCCTTTGGCGTATTATCTGCCGTTTCTCCGGTGAGGCTTCTGGACACGTCGGTAGGCACACGGCGATAGGGGAAGGTCTTGTATACTCTCTTCATGATATCGTCAAGGATGTATACATTTCTTACCGTTCCTTCATCTTCCGTGGCAAAATAGGTGCCCCGGTCATCCCGCACAGTGCCGTCGGTTTTTTTATAGCTGTAAATATCCACAACAGCCCTTGTCTGAATGATGTCGTCTCCGTCATCAAAGAGGAAACGATGGAAAATCCACTGCTGCCACTGAATCACCGGCAGTACCACAATATCTGCTCCCGATTCGTCTGCCAGACGCGGGAGGTCGGATGGAGAAATGGCGCCTTCATAACCTGTGGTATCCAGGGTCCGGTAATAGGGATAGCGGAAAATCTGCTTCATTTCCCGATTCACATAGGAAGCCGCTTCCCCGCCGTTTCCGCTGACCCGGGGAGACAAAAGGAGCACGGTGCGGGTATTGTCAAAATACCCCATCTTCCGATTCATCTCCTGGGTGTCTGATGCCTCCGACAGGAGACAGGCAGTGAGGGAAAAGAAAAATGCCAGAATGAAAGTCGTAAATTTTTTCATAAAAACCTCCTTTGGCGCCCTGCAGGCGCCGGGTTATAAGGGTTCATAGGGTTCAAAAGGGAAGGTTGTGGATTGCCCCTCGGGCAATGAGTTTTATAAACCGCCTTCAGCGGCTAACCCCTTCCGGCTCGCTGCGCCCCCGCCGCCTAACACAGTTATTTTGAGTGAAAGCGAAGAATCTTGGTGCATGCCGATAGTGACTCATTGGCCGGTAAATGCCGGTCGGTGGGAAGCATATAGCGGTAAGCGGACAGCGGATATATCTCACTGTCCCACTGTCCCACCAGCCCACTAGCCTACTAGCCCACCAGCCTTCTAGCCTCATTCTATCACTTTCCTCTGCATCTGCCAGTTATAGAAAGAGTGTCACTCTTTATAATATTTTTTCTATAGCAAAGTGATTTTAGAATTTATTTTTCCTTTATCCAAATTTCCATAAAATAACGCTTTCTGCGCCAAAGGTATCCCTGTTTCCTCTTCCGTCCTTCCATCTCCTCGGCGGTCATGAACGGTGCTCGAGACTCCGCAAATGCCCCGATTTCTCCCATTTTTCAGGGTATGGGAAAGAGAATCATAGAATGTTATAATCAAAATATAAAAGAACAATAACAATACTCCGGAGGGAATCTGTATGCCGTTCCTGTTTTTCTGGTGCCTTTTTTTATGCGCCATCAATGCCTATCTTGTTTTTGCCTATAAAACGGATCTCACTGAAACTTTTGAGCAGAAAATGACTTATTTCCTCGGGGGTCACATCGCCTTTTCCTACAATCTCTGTTTTCCCTGGATGGCCTGGTTTATGATGGATGAAATCCGTCCGGCCCTCATCTGCACGTATCTTCTTTTAAATTACTGCACCCTGGCCCGTATGATGCATGTGGATTACCACGGCCTCATCCATGCCGTCTGGGGTGACGCCCGCCGTCATCACCGTTTTGCCCTCCGCCTCAAGCTGGAGAAGATTTCCTGTGCCCTCTTCCTTGGTATTTCCACCTGGCTTTTCGGTGCGCTGGGATTTCTTGTAAGACTATAAAAAAGCCCGTGAAATCATGTGATTTCACAGGCTTTTTATTATACCTTGAAATAATTTCTAATGTATTCCACGAAAATTCTGACCGGTGTGGACTGCAGCATGGCCTGCTTATAAATAAGATGGCTGGGCCTTAAGAGAGGCCGTTTCTGTTTGTCATACACCATTTCCCGATTCACCTGGGGCGCACACTTGGGAAGAAGATCCGCCGGAATGAGGGAGTGCCCAAGGCCCTGGTTCACGATTTCCACGCAGGTCAGGCAATCGGATACGGTAAGCATGAAATGGGGGGATTCGGTAAAATTCTGCCGCCACCACTGGGTACGGAGCTCATCCAGAGAGGGATCGCTGCGATAGCGGATGGAAGGCTGGTCCGGCAGGGTACTGTAGTCGATTTTCTTGGCGGAAATCAGGTAAAGCGGCGCATCTTCCAAAAGAATATCCGCATCCGGCCATTCCTGGTTTCCCCGCACGATGGCCAGATGAATGTCTTCTTTTTTCACCAGTTTCACCAGCTCATCACTGGTGTCGGTGGTAAGGGAAATTTCAATATCGTTATACTTATCCACAAAGCCCTTCAGAATAGCAGGCATATGGGACTGGGCAAAGGACTGGCTGGCGCCGATGCGGAGCACCCCGGAAATGGAATTCGGCTCATGGGTCACGTAATTTCTCATATCCTGGTACTGCTGCAGTTCCTTTTCCGCAAAGGAAAAGAGACGGTTTCCTGCATCGGTGAAATGAACCCCTTTATTGGTACGAATAAATAAAGGGCAGCCGATTTCCTTCTCCATCTGGCTCAGGCGATAGGTTAAAGACGGCTGGGTCATAAAAAGCCGCTTTGCCACCTTATTGATACTCCGCTCTTCACGAAGATAAATCAGGATCTTCCAGTCGGTGTTATTCATTGAACTACCCCTCAACTATATAAAAACCAATGCCCTTGGTATAAAAAACTTTTGGTATAAAATTATTCTATTAGATTATACCATATTTACGTCAAGAGAAGTAGTGGGAAAATAATAGGGCCGCAAAGCGGCCCGGGTTCAGAGGGTTCTGCCTGCCTTTGGCAGGCGGGTTCAGAAGGTTCAAAGGGTCCCGCGCCCTAAGGGCGCGGAAGAGGCGTGGCTTCGCCGCAGAATGTTTTATCCAAACTGGCGCCCTTATTTTTAAAGGCGCCCACCTTCATTTACCATTTACAATTCACCATTTACCATTTCCAACAAGACTTCCCCTTTTTGACCCTCCTGCCTCTCTTCCCTTCAAATAAACTCCCTTGGATATTCGTACAGTTTCTTTGTTCTTTCCTTATAGTCCGGAAGCCAGCGAGCCATAAGGGCGTGGAAGCTGGGCGTGTGGCCTGTTTCCAGCAGATGGTTCAGCTCATGTACCACTACGGACTCAATGCAGGCCTCCGGCTTGGTGATAAGGTCCAGGGCGAAGGTAAGCTCCCCGGTTGCCACATTGCAGCTGCCCCAGCGGCTTTTGAGGATACGGATGTTGAAGGAGGAAGGCTTCACACCCATGCGGGGCGCCCAGATGGCAATATATTTGTCTATGACCTTCTTCAGTTCTTCCTTCATGAGCTTTTTATAAGCACTGGGAAAATCTTTGGTTCGTGGCGTAATCATAATGCATAGCCTGCCGTCTTCCACCTCCGCAAAGCTCACGGCACAGTGAAAATAGGCGATGGGGTATTCTTTGCCAAGGAAATAATGTTTTTCTCCACTGCCATAGTGATAGTGAGGGATATCGGGCATCTTTGCCAGTTTTTCCTTAATCCAGGCATCCTTGGAAGCGACGAAATCTTCCGCTTCTTTCAGAGGCATGGCCACCGGTACAGACACTAGAATTTTTCCTGTTCTGGAAATCCGAAGATAAATGGCCCCTATCCCAGGCGTAAATGTAATGGTCACGGGATAAGGAAATTTTCTTGTTCCCTGTTTCACTGTTCTAATGACTTTCTTCCCAGACTGCTTTCTCATATCGTTTTCCCCAATTTCATAAAAAGAAACAGAGGTGCTCCGGATATGCACCCCTGCCATTTCAACAAATATTACACCTTTGTGCTTTCCTGCAGCACATGATCGTCCGTTTCAAAGAGGGCTTTGGCAAATTCCTCCGGATGGAAACGGTCCAGGTCATCTTCCCTTTCGCCCAGGCCGATCCACTTGATAGGCACATGAAGCTCTTCATGAACGGAGAGAACCACGCCGCCCTTGGCTGTACCATCAAGCTTCGTCAGCACCACGCCGGTAAGGGGGACGATTTCGCCGAAATTCTTAGCCTGGCTGATGGCATTCTGTCCGGTGGTGGCATCCAGCACCAGGAGCGTCTGGTGAGGCGCATCGGGAATGACCTTCTTCACCACCCGGCTGATTTTGCCCAGCTCTTCCATAAGGTTCACCTTCGTCTGGAGACGGCCGGCGGTGTCGATGAGTACCACATCCGCCCCTCTGGCTTTAGCTGCAGACACGGCATCAAAGGCTACCGCCGCCGGATCTGCTCCTTCCGCATGCTTTACAATGTCCGCACCCGTTCTTTCAGCCCAAATGGTGAGCTGTTCCGATGCAGCGGCACGGAAAGTATCGGCAGCCGCCAGAAGCACCTTCTTCCCTTCCTTGTGGAGACGGCCCGACAGCTTGCCGATGGTGGTGGTCTTGCCTACCCCGTTCACTCCTACCACCAGAATGACCTCCGGATGGTGGGTATACTCATCGTCGGCTGTACTGTCCTTCAGAAGCTCCTCCACCGTCTTCTCCATGAAAGGCATGACTTCCTTCGTATTGTGAATGGTTCCTTCCGTCACGCCCCGGCGAATCTGCCGCATGAGGTAGTCCGTAGTGCGGACGCCGATATCACCGGAAAGAAGCACCATTTCCAAATCTTCCAGGAAATCTTCGTCAATCTGTGCATAGCCGATGACTACGCTTTCGATATTTTTTATCAAACTCTGCTTGGTCTTTGTCAGGCCCTTTTTGATTTTGTCAAAAAATCCCATATTCATTCCTCCGAACACACAATAATATATTCTATTGTACCATGAATCAGGATGAAATAGGAAAAATAGAGACCAGGGAACCGGATTTTACCACAGTCAGTCGCAAAAAAAATCGCTTAAATTTTCATGTATCTCTAATACTCATAGCCTTACTATGCATGCTTTCAAAATTAGCAAACATAATTTCGATTTTCCCTATTCCCATTTCCCTTTTCCCCCTGTATAATAAAGAACAGATGAGAGTGTGGAAAAGGCCCGGGGAGTGGCCACGAAAAAATACCCGGTTCCTGATCCCGCTGCAAGCCATCTCGCATAGATGAATACATAAGAGCTCCGGGTCTCCAGCCCGTTCGATGCGTTCTGAGTTTTCAAATCCTTTCCGGCCGAGAACTCAAATTGGAATCAATCGCAGTCGCGATATGAAAGCCTGAAGAAAGCGTCCTTCTATGGATCGGACAGTTTCGCCATGGAATCTGTCTGTGCGCACGCCTTTTTCAGGCTTTTCGTAGTGGTTTGAATTTCATAAGTGCAAAAAGCACCGCTCCCTCACAGGGCCGGTGCTTTTCATTTCGCTCAATAATATTTTTTATTAAAATTTATGGCGATAGGACAAAAGGAATGTAGTTGGCGTGGAATAATAATCACTTGACGTGTGGGACGTCACATCTTCCCTGTTAAGGATATTATCCACAGTCAGAATAATATCATCGGTTTTATTAGGAGAATATTTTGCAGAGAAAGATGTGAGAAGATAGGGCTTTGTACCGTAGGAATGGGCACTGGTGGGTGTCATCACCCTATCCGCCAGATAGCTGAAGTTCAATGCAGTTTCCCATTTATCCTTTGTGTAATCCACGCCGCCGTTCAGAAGGATTCTTCCATAATGGCGATCCCAATAGGTCTTGGCCGTCTTTTTCTGTGATTTTTCCTTAGTTTTAGGATTCTGATAGGTAAATCCGGCATGCCATCCAAATCCGTTCTTTTCCTGTCCTTTTACTGTCAGTTCCAGTCCTTTATTCTTGAAATCTTCATTCACCGTATTCCAGTAATCCTGACCGGTCTGCTTGGAGAAAGAAATATCATCCTTGATTCTTTCCGTAAACAGGGCTGCCTTGTACTGCCTATTTTCCGTTTCCATCTTCCAGCCGATTTCATAATGAGTCCCCTTTTGTGGTTTCAGATCCGGGTTCCCGATGATACGGTCCGGCGAAGAAATATCAAATCGGGAATGCAGCTGGCGGAGGGTAGGCAGCACAAAGGACTGTCCGAAGCCGGCATATACACTCTGATTATCATTGAGTTTATGCATATACTGTGTTTGGGTGCTGAAATTATGGTACTGCTTTTTACCGCCTGTAGTCCACGTACCGCGGCCGCTTAATGTAAAGATATCCTTCGGCGTGATATTCCTGTTCCATGAGCCAAAGGCTGCATAAATATTTCTTCCTTCACTGATTTCTTTATCCAGTACGCTGCCTGCGCCGGGGTCATGATTTTTATATTCTTCACGAACGAGCGATGTTCCCAGCATGAATGTCTGTTTATCTTCATCATTCCAGACCTTTTGGAAATCATAGCCGTAGGTTTTATTTTTTTCCTTGCTGTATGTGCGATATTTAGAATCAGTGGGCTTATAGGGCTTACCGAGGGGACTGTAGAAATTGGTCTGGTGACTGGCAAGGGAATTATAGTTGTAGAAAATATGACCGCTTAAGCCATTCATGTCATGAAGGTTCAACTGAATGAAATCCCCATTTCTTTCAAACTTGGTATTGTACCGGGCCTTTCCATTCAGATCTGCATATTTATTGCCCTCTGGTATGCCGCTGTACTTATAGGACCAGCGATTGGTGGATTCATTATGGTTGTAGAGCAGATCCAGCTTGTCATTGAACTGATACATGGCATTGAAATTGTTCTTCTCGGAGCCTTTGAATTTCTGCTGCATATGGACAGGAAAAAGAGTTATTGTCTGTCCATTCTTTTTGGTAGTCACCTTTGTACTGTAATCGGAGACTTTGGCAATCGTCCCCCATTTATTGTAATCATAGGCAAAAGAAAAACGGCCTGCATTGGCAGAGACCTTGTAACTTTGTCTTCCCCGATTCCCCAAGCCTGCTTCCACCTGGTTATCCAGTTTTTTCTTGGTAATGATATTGATGACACCACCGGTGGCCTGGCTGCCGTACATCACCGCACCGCCGCCGTGAACCACTTCTACCCGGGACACAGCACTGGCAGGTATATTTTCCAGATTATAAAGGTTTCTCCAGTTGATAGGGGTGCCGTTGACCATCACCACCGTACCGTTTTCCACACCCCGCATCACGATTTTGCTGGTCATAGATGAATTGGACGCACCATTTGGACCCATACCGGAAGTTATGACTCCATCCAGATAACCTAATGCCACAGACATATTATCTGCACCGGTTGCTGCAATATCTTTTTCCGTAAAAGTCTGCGTGGTGGCAGGCACATCAACATCTTTTTTCTCATAGCGCTGCGCCGTCACGGTAATGGGATTCAGTTCATACACCTGCTCTGCAGAAGCTCCGGTCCAGCCGGTGCAGGCAAGAGCAATCCCCAGGGCTGCATACTTGATTTTCTGATTCATACATATCCTCCCGCTGTTTTTGAATATAAAAAAAGAGAACTGAAAAAAAGCGCAGTGCGCTCCAGTTCTCATATTCCCCATAATAATAAATTATATATAATGCTAATTTAGAGATTTATTTTTATAATTATTATTTATTCTTCATTCATTATCCACTTCTTTTATTTTATTGTCAAATTTCAATGTGTTTTTTATGTTCTTTTATGTCCATGAATGACCACGCGGACCGGCAGCCGCCCCGCCGACCGGTATTTATCATCCTTCCGGGCACAGGCTATTCTTACCGAGATTCTTCGCTGCGCTCAGGATTCTGACGGTGGAAGGCGGGGCGGCGTCTCTATGACTTCGGACCTATCCTCCGCCGCCTGCGGCGGCACCTGCTGGCCGGGCATTAAGGTGTTCGCTTTGTGTGCACAGCGAACTGGATTCGTAGGGGAGCATGAGCGACCTGAGAATCCAGTGAGTCGTTTCCCCTGTGGGGCAGGCTATGCTCACATAATAGCCCGGCTCAGAAGTGTTGCTGACTTCTGACTGAGGAAGGAGGCTTGGGTAATGCGGTGTACTAAAAAAAGCATGGCTCCCTATGGGTTCCATGCTTTTGATTTGGCTGTATCAGTTGTTTTTCAGCTGTTTTTCCACTTTTTCCAGTGCCATTTCCAGGGTATGCCAGCCCAGGGTGGCGCATTTGACGCGGACGGGCATCTGGGAGATGTCTTTCAGGGTGATGGCGGCTTCCAGTTCTTCCAGCTTAGAGTCGTCGGTGACTTTGCCGCGGATCATGTCCAGGAAGAGGCGGCAGAGGCGGAGGCCTTCTTCCACGGTTCTTCCCTGGAGGAGTTCGGCCATCATGGCGGTGGAGGCCTGGCTGATGGCACAGCCGGTACCGGTGTAGGCCAGGTCTTTGATAATGCCGTTTTCTACTTTGGCTTCGATGTCGATGTCGTCGCCGCAGCTTGGGTTATGTCCATGTTCATGGACGTTGGGGTTTTCGATTTTGCGTTTATTGGTCTTGTCCTTATTGTATTCCAGGATAAGGTCGGTGTAGAGCTGTTTTAATTCCATCAGTCGTCGTACCCCATGACTTTCCGGACGTCTTTCAGTTCTTTCAGGAAATAGTCCACTTCTTCTTCTGTGTTATAGAAGTAGAAGGAGGCACGGCAGGTGGCGTTGATGCCCAGGTAGCGGTGGAGGGGTTCGGCGCAGTGGTGGCCGGTGCGGATGCAGATGCCCTTGGCGGAGAGAATCTGGGCCACGTCGTGAGGATGGACGCCTTCCACTTCGAAGGCTACGAGGCCTTCTTTTTCTTCGGGATTTGTTGGTCCGATGATATGGATGAAGGGCAGTTTCTTCATGCCTTCCAGGCAGCGGGTGACAAGGCGCCGTTCCTGGGCCCGGATTTCGTCATAGCCGATGGCTTCCACGTACTTAATGGCTGCCACGAGGCTGACAGCCCCTTCTACGTACTGGGTGCCTGCTTCAAATTTAGCAGGGAGTTCTGCGTAGGTGGTTTCCTGTTCCTGTACTTCATCGATCATGTCGCCGCCCATGAGGAAGGGTTCCATGTCATTCAGCAGTTCTTCCTTTCCATAAAGAACGCCGATGCCTCCCATGGAGCACATTTTATGGCCGGAGAAGGCGAAGAAGTCGCAGTCCAGGTCCTGTACGTCTACCTTCTTGTGGGGGGTGGACTGGGCGCCGTCAAGAACGACAACAGCACCGTGAGCATGGGCTCTCTGAATAAGGGGCTTGGGATCAAAATCAATGCCCAGTACATTGGACACTTCGGCAAAGGCGAAGAGTTTCACCCGAGGGTCGTCGATTTTCTTCAGTTCTTCTTCCGTGAAATGGCCGGTTTTCTTATCTACATAAATATAGTCCAGCACGGCACCGGTTTTCTGTGCCACCCGCTGCCAGGTGACCAGGTTGGAGTGGTGCTCTGCAATGGTGATAAGGATGTGGTCTCCCTTGTGGAGGTGGGTCTCGCCGTAGGAGCGGGCCACCAGGTTCAGGGACTCAGTGGTGTTTCTGGTATAGATGATTTCGCCGGTGCTTCTGGCGTTGATGAATTTCCGTACCACTTCCTTGGAAGTATCGTAGGCTTCGGATGCGGAAATGGCAAAGATATGGGCTCCTCTGTGGGGGTTGCCGTTATCATGGGTCACATAGTCCATGACTGCATTCACCACCGGGAGCGGTCTCTGGGTGGTGGCGGCGTTATCGAAATAGACGATCCGATGGCCGTTGACTTTGGTTTCCAGAATGGGGAAATCTTTTCTGATTAATTCGCTGTTCATTCTATCTCCTTCGAATCCAGTTTCTGTCTGAGTTCTGTAATAATTTCTTTTCTCACCGATTCATCCATGCCGTCGATGATAGGACGGATGAGGGCTTCGATGACAATCCTCCTGGCTTCTTCCAGGGAGAATCCCCGGCTCATGAGGAAATAAATGGTATTGGCATCCAGCTGACCTGCGCTGGATGCATGGTTGCCCTGCACATCATCTTCGGTGCAGAGGAGCAGGGGCAGGGAAATATTTTTCGTCTTCGGAGAAAGCTGGATGGCATAGTCGCCCTCGTCTCCCGCAGAGCCGCTGCAGCCTTTTTTGAAATCAAGAGTGCCCCGGAAGATTTTCTTTGATTCATCGTCCAGTGCACCCTTCACATCGATTTCCGCATGGGTCTTCTTCCCCACATGGTCAATGTGGTAGAAGAAATCCAGGTGCTGCTTCTTTGTTCCGGCATACACCGCTTTTTCTGTGATGGTGGAATGGTCGCCTTTCAGAAGGCCGTAGCTGTGGACGTAAATATTTTCGCCGCCCAGTTCGGCAGCGGAAAAGTCCGCCCGGGCCCCTTCGGCCAGCACGCTGTGGCGCTGGTCGAAAACTGCCACCCCTGCAAGGCCGCTTTCCAGACGGGATACCTTGAGGCAGGCATTTTTTGAAAGGTCATAGTAGGCCCCGGCCAGGCAGGTGCCCTTTTCAGTATCTCCCTTGAGAATCCACACAAGATTCAGGGACGCTTCTTCTTCCAGATGGAAGAGGAAGCTGCCTGCAAAGTCCGCTTCCCTGCCGCCGGTCAGGGTGATGGTCAGTTCCGCCTTTGTGCCGCGGGGAATGGTAATGGTATAATGACTGCCCTGTTCCAGAGCTTTCACCGTTTCTTCGGAAGCCCCTTTGAAATCGGATGGAAGGACGCCTCCTTCTTTCACAAAGGTTTCATCGGAAAAGGCGGGGCTGTTTCCTGCCTTCGGCGCTTCAAATTTCACAGGGGTATCGTTTGTATGAAGATAACGGTATGTAAGGAGAGGCAGCCGGTTGATTCTGATTTCTTCCATAATGCCTCCTTAGCCTATAGCCCCTTCGAATTCAAGATCGATGAGGCGGTTCATTTCTACTGCATATTCCAATGGCAGGGCCTTGGAAATCGGTTCCGCAAAGCCCCGGACCAGCATGGCCTTGGCATCTTCTTCCGTAAGTCCCCGGCTCATGAGGTAGTAAATATCCTCATCAGGGATACGGCCGATTTTCGCTTCGTGTCCCAGGTCGATATCATCGTTTTCGATTACAATGTCCGGAATGGTATCGGAACGGGATTCATTATCCAGCATGAGGGACTCGCAGCTGATGGAGCCTTTGGTGCCCTTTGCATTGGGCCCGATGTAGACAACGCCCCGGTAAATGGCGGTGCCGCCGGCTTTGGAAATGGACTTGGAATTCACGGTCATGGACACATCTTTCCCCAGGGCTTCCACCTTGGAGCCGGTGTCCAGGAACTGGCCCTTACCGGCAAAGGTAATGCCGGTGAATTCGCAGGTGGACCGGTCGCCCTTCAGCACCGTATCCGGATAGAGGCAGGAGGTATGGGATCCGAAGGAACCGGATACCCAGATCATATGACCGTCCTCTTCTACCAGGGATTTCTTGGTGTTCAGGTTATACATGTTCTTGGACCAGTTTTCAATGGTAGAGTAGCGCAGGGTGGCACCCTTCTTTACAAAGAGCTCCACCGCCCCGGCATGAAGATTGGCCACATTATAGCGGGGTGCCGAGCAGCCTTCGATGAAGTGGCAGGTGGCTCCTTCTTCTACAATAATCAAGGTATGCTCAAACTGTCCCGCCCCCGGTGCATTGAGGCGGAAATAGCTCTGCAGGGGCATCTTCACATGGACACCCTTCGGTACATAAACGAAGGACCCGCCGGACCATACAGCATAGTGCAGCGCTGCAAATTTATGATAATTGGGGGTAATCAGTTTTCCGAAATAGGGTTTGATAAGCTCCGGATACTTCTTCACCGCCGTTTCAAAGTCAACATAAATGACTCCCTGTTCCTCCAGTTCCTTCTGGATATTGTGGTACACCACTTCGGAGTCATACTGGGCGCCTACGCCGGCCAGCGATTTCTTTTCCGCCTCCGGAATGCCCAGCCGATCAAAGGTTTCCCTGATATTTTCCGGCAGGTCTTCCCAACGGGCCTTCATATCCGTCTTCGGGCGGACATAGGTATCGATGTGCTCCATATCCAGTTCCGAAATATCAGGAGCCCAGGGCGGCACATCCAGCTTATTGTAGATTTCCAGGGCCTTCAGCCTTTTTTCCAGCATCCATTCCGGTTCATCCTTTTCTCTGGAGATTTCCCGGATTACATCTGCCGTGAGGCCCCTGTCTGCCTTGTAGGAATACTCTACCTTATCTTTCACATCGTAAATACTGCGGTTGATATCCTCTACCTGGCTTCTTTTCTTCTCTTCAGCCATGACTACACCTCACTGCGGTATGCATCAAAGCCGTTGGTTTCGATTTCATCCACCAGTTCCGGACCGCCTTCCTTCACAATGCGGCCGTCGATGAGGACGTGCACGTATTCGGGGGTGATGAACTTCAGGATCTGGTTCAGATGGGTAATGATGAGAAGGGAATTGTTCTCATTGTGGTATTCGGAAATGTTTTTGGAAACAATGCGCACCGCATCCACATCCAGGCCGGAATCCGTTTCATCCAGCATGGCCAGCTTCGGATCCAAAATGCGCATCTGCAGGATTTCACTCTTCTTCCTTTCGCCGCCGGAGAAGCCGTCATTGAGATAACGGTCAGCATAGGACGGGTCCATTTCCAGATCCTCCATCCTTGCCTTCATAAGGCGCTTGAAAGGAAACAGCCGCTGCTGTTTACCGGAAATGGTGGTCTTGGCAGTGCGGATGAAGTTCTCCATGGTAATGCCTGCCACGGAAATGGGGTTCTGGAAGGACAGGAAAATGCCCAGCTTCGCCCTTTTATCAACAGACAGGTCGGTAATATCCTGTCCCTCAAAATAAATATGGCCCTCAGTCACCTTGTAAACAGGATTTCCCATGATGGCATGAAGCAGCGTCGACTTGCCTGCCCCGTTAACGCCCATAATTACATGGACTTCCCCCTTGTTCACGGTGAGGTTAATGCCGTGGAGGAGTTCTTTCCCGCCTACGGAAACGTGGAGATTTTCCACGCGAAGCAATTCACTCATTTGATCACCTCATAATATATTGTAACCTGTATGCGTTGGTGTACGTATACAATTGAAATCTTATTCCATTTTATATTATTTATCTCTATATGTAAATATGCCCCCTGCCGCGGAATGTCCTTTCTGCCTGCATATTTCCCCTGCCGCGTCACATTCTATCTAACTTTTTCAATATGTAATTGAGTTTATACGGATTCAGGCAGGATAAATGATTATATTGTATATAAAAGGTTCTTAAGTTTGACCGGCCTTTGTCCGGAGGGTTCTCAGGCCGCAGGCCTGTCAAACTTCGGGCTCCCCAGGGCCCGTCAACCTTCACCCCCGCAGGGCGTATATCCACGCAAAAAGAGCGGATGTCCTCCGCTCTTTTCTTTACCTTCTGTATCCCGGTCCGGGGCAGTAGTAATCGTCCCGGTCACTGCTCTGCCGGTATCCGCCGCAACCGTAGCCTCTTCTGCCGTAGTCTCCGTCACGGGAGTCCTGGCTCACGGTCTGCTTTGGGTCCTGGCACCAGCTGTTCCAGCTGTCGCCGCTGTTTTCGGCAAACACGCTGTATCCGCCAAGGGCCAAAAGACCTGCTGCTGCCAGAGATATGATCACTCTGCTCTTTGTCATAAGGTCTGCCTTCTTTCTTTTTTGGGAGGGATTATACCCTCTCTCACTCATTATATCATGAGAGGCAAGCTGTGCATTCTTCCATTACAAGAATCAGACCTTACGATTTCACGTCCGGTTCCTTGCTGAAGTTTGCATCGGCAAACCATTTGTCGTAAATCTTATCGTATTCGCCGCTCTTCATGAGTTTGTCCAGGGCATCGTTCACCTGTTTCTGAAGACCTTCGTCCTTCTTGCTGATCATCATGACGAATCCGCCGGAGCCGCTGATAATGCCTGCCTGTTTCAGTTTTTCCGATGCGCCATGGGCCAGGTAGAAGCGGGCCACCGGCTTGTCAAGGATGAGGGCATCCGCTTCATTGTCCTCCACTGCCTTGATGAGCTGGTCATGGTAGTCGTACTCCTTCACCTCTGCGCCGTACTGTTTGGCAGTCTGCACATACACCGTGCCTTTTTCCACTGCCACTTTCTTTCCCTTCAGGTTCTCCGGCCCCTTGATTTCATTATCGTCCTTACGAGCCAGGATGGATACATTTTCCTTGCTGTAGTAAATATTGCTGAAATCCACCTTGTCCGCCCGGTCCTGGGTCATATCTACAGCTGCCACCGCAATGTCTGCCTTATTGGAGGTAAGGGCCGGTACCATTTCATTGAAAGGCATGCTTTCGTATACCACTTTGGCCCCCAGCTCCTTCGCCACGGCGCCGGTGATGTCCACATCAAAGCCTACGATTTTTCCGTCCTTATCCTTGTACACAAAAGGCGGATACGTGGCCACGCAGGCCACCTTCAGTTCCTTCTTTGCGGAAGACGCTGCTGCCGATTTGGCAGGCGCCGAAGAAGCCGCCTGATTTCCTCCGCATCCCGCCATGGTACCCAGAACGCCCAGGGCCAGCACGGCCGCCCCTGCTTTCATCCATCTGTTCATAAAAACACCTCCCGAAAAATCCCATCAAGTGTTGTCTTCATTATATAAGGATAAAATTAAATTATCAAATGGGAAATGTATAGGGGCCGCATTTGGCGGCCCGGGTGCAAAAGGTTCCGCCCGCCAAATGCGGGCCGGTTCAAAGGGTTCAGAGGGGAAGGTTGACGGGGCCTTCGGGCCCGAAGGTTGTGGCCGACATCCGTCGGCGGGTTATGTTCGCTGGCGCTCAGGGGGCGACGGCCCTATGGGCCGAGGGTGGTGGTATCGCCCTTTGGGCGATGAGTATGAAGTCAGCGTTACGGGAATGCCTTTCTGCTGCATAAATCGCACTGAGCATTCTGCTGATTTAGCCACGCACGGTCAACCAGTTAAAAGGAAGGCCCTTTTATGGGCAGGCTCAGGGCCAACTTTGGCTGACTCGAAGACCCTATGCAGGGTCTTCGCGGTGGCTTCTTTCCCTTTGGTGGCTGGCGCTCCTTATTTCCAAAAGGCGCCCACCGAGGCCTTTCCCCTGAGCGAAGCGATAGAGCCCTTCTATACAACCCTTGGCACCGAGGGCCGTCAGGCCCGATGGATGCCATATGCCCCTCTGCCGCGCAGCGGCAGGCCCCTTCGGGAATACAGCCTACCACCCCATCTGACCCCGGTGAACCCTCTGCACCTTCTGAACCCTCACGCCATAGGCGTGTCCATAAAAAAACCGGGCCCTTTCGAGCTCGGTTCCCTTTGACTGATTATTTCTTTCCTTCGTTGCCAAACCACTTGGTGTAGATCTTGTCATAGGTGCCATTGTCTTTCAGTTCTTTCAGCGCCTTGTTGACAGCTGCCTGCAGTTCCTTGTTGTCTTTCTTCATAGCGAAGACCATGCCTGCTGCGTCCTTTGGTGTGCCTACAATCTTGAGGTCTTTGTCAGCGCCCTGTTTCAGGTAGTACATGCCTACCGGCTGGTCGATGACTACGGCATCCAGTGTCTTTGCCTGCAGTTCCATGAAGGCCTGGGAGTTGGAGTCCAGCTGTTTTACATTGGCTGCCTTGGCTTCCTGGGCCAGTTTCACCTGCTGGGTGCCCACCTGGGCGCCTACGTTCTTGCCTTCCAGGTCTGCCCAGTCTTTGATGGAATCATTGTCTTTGTTGACGATGATGATGAAGCCGTCCTGGGTAAAGTAGGGATCGGAGAAGGATACCTGCTTGGCTCTTTCAGGGGTAGCATTGAGGCCTGCTGCAATGAGGTCGATCTGGCCGGACTGTACAGCAGGGATAAGGGCATCAAATCCCATGCTCTTGAATTCCATCTTGCTGCCCATCTGTTTGATAACCGCATCAGCCAGGTCAATATCAAAGCCTACGTATTTATCGTCTTTGGTAAATTCAAAGGGCGGGAATGTGGTTTCGGAACCTACGCGGATGACGGAAGGAATGCCGTTCTTGGAAGCGGAGGCACCGCTCTTGGAGCTTCCGCCGCCGCAGCCTGCAGCTCCAAATACAGCAGCCATAGCACCTAATGCCAAAACGATTTTTAATTTTTTACCCATCATGACAAATCATCTCCATACAGCAATTTCACAGACCGGAAGCTTTGCTATGAATTTTTATTCAAGCTTCCTCGTTCCTTTTCATAAAAATACTGGTCATTTTTCGCTAAATTTCTTGGAAAATCCTGTATTTTAGCAAAATCCTCAAAAATGCGTTTTTAAGAAATCAGTATCTTTATGCAATCTATGCATATTTTATCAACATTTTACATAAATGTCAAATGCTGAAGGCATTTTATAAAAACCTTTCGTTCCTCCCCGCCTGTCTTCCTATCCTTTCATTGACCCCGACTTCCCATCATGCTATAGTTTAAAGTACAATACTTTAAGAGCAGAAAATTTCGTCTGTTCATCTATTATTTAACTCTTATATACATGCTGTATACTTTCACCATATAATATAGCGGCAGGCAAATGGCCTGCTTCTCTTACCTGTTTATAAGCAAAGGACTTTTCATGGAAATTATCATTTCATTTCTCTCCGAATGGGGATACGCAGCGCTTTTTATCTGCATGGTGCTGGAAAATATGAATATTCCCATCCCCAGTGAAATCATTCTGGGCTTTGCCGGCTTTCTTGTATCCCAGAGTATTTTTTCCTTCTGGCCCACGGTACTCATCGGCACTGCTGCCGGTATTGCGGGATCTGTCATCTCCTACTACATGGGCTACAAGGGAGGCCGCGACCTGATTCTGCGGCACACTGCCAAAGGCGGCATGGGAGCAAAGAAAATGATTGCCGCCAAGGACTGGTTTGAAAACTACGGTGCCATCGCAATTTTCACCGGACGTCTTCTGCCGGGAGTACGCACCTTTATTTCCCTGCCCGCCGGTATCGCCCAGTTTCCTCTGCCGGAGTTCATCATCCTCACCCTCATAGGCACGGTGCCCTGGACCATTTTCCTGGTGTACGTAGGCTCCGTGCTGGGCCACAACTGGGCCATGATTCTTGACTATAAATGGGAAATTGCCGGCGTGTGCGTCCTTATTTCCGCATTCATTGCATTGGGGTACCATGTGTACCATAAGAGAAAATCCAAATGAAATTTGATAAAAAGTGTGTCTTTCTATTTTTATACTGTCTTGTGATTTACGGCGCCTTTCTGGGGCTCATCCCTCTTTTGGATCCCGACGAACCGGTTTACGGAGAAACAGCCAAGGAAATGCTTGCCACCGGAGATTTCCTTTCTCCCAGGATTTACGGGGAGTTCTGGTATGACAAGCCGCCTCTTTTCTACTGGCTGGAAGCTCTGTCTTTCAGCCTCTTTGGCATTTCCACCTGGACCGCCCGGCTGCCTTCCGTTCTTTTGGGAGCACTGACCCCGGTATACCTCTATCTTTCCTCCCGAAAGCTCATCGGTGAAAAGGCCGCCCTCCGGGGTGCCTTCGTCTGCGCCACCTCCCTTGAAATCATCGTACTGGCCAGGAGCAGCGTCACCGACACCCTTCTTACCTTCACCCTTACGGTGGCCCTCATGTCCTTCCTTCGGAAAGAATATATGGCCGCCTACATTTTCTGCGGTCTGGCCCTTCTCACCAAGGGGCCCGTGGGCTTTGGATTTCCTGCCCTCATCGTAGGCCTTTGGATGATTGCAACGAAACAGTTTAACCTGAAAGAAATCATGGCCCTCAAGTGGTACTGGGGCATCCCTCTGGCCTGCCTGGTGGGACTTCCCTGGTATATAGCCATGGGCAGCATACACGGCGATGCCTTCATCGATACCTTTCTGGGCTACCATAATGTGACCCGTTTCGTGAGCCCGGAACATGCGGGACAGAACCATTACTGGCTCTATGTGGTGGTACTGCTGGCGGGCTTCTACCCCTGGAGCGGCACCCTTCCCGGCATTTTCCGCCGTACGAAGACATGGATGAAAGAGAAGAACGCCGCCTTCTTCCTGGTGTGGACCCTTTTCATTTTCATTTTCTTCTCGATTTCCTCCACCCAGCTTTTCTCCTACATACTCCCCATGTTCCCGCCCCTTTCTCTTCTTTCCGGCATGTATCTCACGGATTTGGAAGAAACGGGCCATATATCCAAAGCCCTCATCCTTTCCCATCTTTTCTTCTCCCTTCTCACCGCCGGCGTCATTGCCCTGGCACCCATCAGCCCGGAAGGAGGCAGCTGGGTACGCTGGATGATCGTTTTCTTGATGGTTCTGGCCGCCCTTCTGGCCGGCCTCAGCCTCCGGAAAGGACGGTTCCACGGTTTCATGATGACCCAGGCCCTTCTCTCCGCCGTCTTCGTTCTTTCCATCTGGGGTGCCTTCGCCTCCCCCGTTTCCTCCCTTTTCACCTCCAGAGCCATTGCGGATAAGCTGGTTTCTACGGAGAGAAATCCATCCATTCCCCTCTATATAGACACCTTCTACCGCCCCTCCATTGCCTTCTACACAGACATCTACGGCTCCGCCCTTCCTGAATTCGACCGGCGGAAAATGGAAGCGGACGAAAGGAATGCAGAAAAGGGCGTCCTCCTTCCGGGGAAAGAGGAAAAGGCCCGGCTTCCGAAGGATGCTTACATCCTCATTCAGAAAAAAGTGTACAAGAACTGGCCGGAAGAGCAGAAATCCCACCTTTCCCTTCTCTGGGAAAAGGATACGGCCCTCCTGTTTATAAAGAAAGAAGACTGACCCTTGAGCACAAAGCGTATGAAAAGAAAAAACAAACTCCATGAAACGGCCGCGGAAAGCAGCAGAAAAGAAGTGGGAAAGACCCTCCTCTTCTTCTTTCTGGCTGCCTTCCTCTTCCTTCTCTGGGGCTCCTGGCTTCTTCCGGTGACGGATCCGGTGGAGTCAAACTATGCATTAACCGCCAAGGAAATGGTTCAGTCCGGCAACTGGATGTCTCCCCAGATTTACGGCACCTACTGGTATGACAAGCCCATTATGGTGTACTGGCTCCTTTCCATTTCCTACACCCTTCTTGGCTTCACGGACCTGGCCTCCAGGCTTCCTTCCGTCATCTGCGGCGCCCTCTCGGTGACACTCCTCATCTGGTATGTCCAGCGCATCCTGAAGGACAATGTGACCGCCGTCTGGTCCGGCGCCATGCTGGCTCTGTCCCTGGAATTCTGGGTCATTTCCCATGCCATCATTACCGACAGCATCCTCCTTCTCTTCACCATTCCCACCATGCTTTCCGGCTATATGGGTGTCATGGAAGGAAATAAGAAACACCTGGCAGCAGCCTACGCCGCTGCCGGCCTCGCCTGCCTTACCAAAGGGCCCGTGGGCCTTGTCCTTCCCGGCGCCCTGCTCCTTCTGTGGTGCCTTTCCATGAAATCAGGAAAAATGGCAGTCCGCCTCTTCCCCTGGCAGGGCATTCTCGTTTTCCTGGCAGTCACCCTTCCCTGGTACGTGGGCATGTACCTCATTCACGGCAGCGATTTCATAGAGCAGTTCCTGGGGCTTCACAACTTCATCCGTGCCACCTCCTCCGAACATCCGGCAGACAACCACTGGTACTACTACCTTGTCCTCCTTCCCGCCGCCCTCCTTCCCTGGACTTTCACCTCCTTCTATGAAATGGTGAAGGGCTGGAAGGAAAAGACCCCCTTCTACCGCTTCCTCATGGTATGGTGCTGGGGCACCCTTCTCTTCTACACCCTCATGGCCACCAAGTACGTCACCTATACCTACATTGCCGTGGTGCCGGCCATTATCTTCTCCGCCCTCGCCGCCCCTGCCATCCGGCAGGGGGAAAGCCACCCCTTCCTCGCAGGCCTTGGCGGCTTCGTTCTTTTCCTTGCCGCCGCCATTGCCGGCTCACTTTACATCAAGGAAGGCAGCTGGTGGATTCTCTATGTGGTCATTCTCTACGCCCTCTGGTCTCTGGGCATCCGTTATAAAAAGAGCCGGGGCCGGCGCCTCACCGTTATGGCCGCCGTCACCGCCTCGGTCTTCCTCTGCCTTATCATGGAAGGCCTGCCCCATTACCTCCCCCGCCGCTCGGCAGTGGAGCTGGCGGAGGAAATGAAGGCCGCCCCCGGTGAGCACTATTTCTTCCGTTCCTATCCTGCAGGCTACACCTTCTATACGGGAGAAATCGCCACCCGCGTGGTGCCTCCCCCCATTGGCGACGATGGAGAAGGACGAAATCCCCTGTGGAATGAGAAATACGTCATGCCATCGGCAGCAGACAAGGACTTCGTCATCTCCCACCGCCATCCCGAAAAGCCGGTGTTCCTCTATGTATCCAAAAGCGACAGGAAATACTTTGACCAGTGGTTCTTCAAATACCGTTTCAAACAGGTAAAGCCTCTTCTCACCGGCGCCATCTTCATCATGACCGATGCGAAGGATATTCCTGAATCCTTCAAAGAAGCCAAAGAGCAGATGAAAAAAGACATGAAGGAAGACTTGAATGAATCTCCCGAAAACGATTAAAAAAAGGAGTATCCTATGGATTTGAACCAATTCCTCAACGGCCTTTCCGGGTATAAAGGAGAAAACACCTTCAACCCCTGGGCCGACCATGATGAAAGATATGAAATCGAAAAGGCCGTGGCCATCAGGCGAAAGAACCTGGAAGACTACCTCACCCTCCGACTTGGAAAAGCCAGGATTCTTCTCATCGCCGAAGCCTGCGGCTACCAGGGCGGCCACTTCTCCGGCATCGCCATGACCTGCGAGCGCATGCTGCTTGACCTCCACCCCGTAGTGGACAGCGCCATGGTACTGGGCCGTAAGGGCAGCCGTACCAGCATGAAAGACAGCCCCCTCCTGAAACCCATCCAGCAGGCAAAGGGCTTCAACGAACCCACAGACTCCGTGGTATGGAGTGCCTGCCTGGAAGCAGGCCTTGGTCCCAATGACTTCCTCCTGTGGAACATCTTTCCCTTCCACCCCTATAAAAAAGGAAACCTCCTCACCAACCGCACCCCTGCGGACGATGAACTGGCAGCAGGCCTTGCCTGCACCAGAAACCTCCTCTCCCTCACCGGCCCCCTTCCTATCTTCGCCATCGGAAAGAAAAGCGAGAACACCTTAACCGAAGCAGGCTTTCCCGTCACCGGCCTCCGGCACCCCGCCAACGGAGGAGCCAATATCTTCCGCAGCCAGCTGAAAGAGGCACTGAAGTAAAAAACGCACCATGGAAAATTTCCATGGTGCGTTTTTTAGGGTTCTTAGGGTTCAGAGGGTTCAGAGGGTTCAGAGGGTTCAGAGGGGAAGGTTGACAGGGCTTCGCCCCGAAGGTTCTTACGGCTAAGTTTGACGGCCCTTCGGGCCGAGGGTTGTGGTATCGCCCTGCGGGCGATGAGTATAAAGTCAGCGTTACGGGATTTTCTTTTGGATTACCAGTGCCGCCTGACGGAGAGCGCTTACCCTCTTCCTCTGGAAGGAGCCTATTTTGCATACTTACCATTGGGTTCATAAGGAAGATTTGCATGACGGCAAATCAGCCCCTCCGGTGGATTCCCCCTTTGGTGCCAAATAGTACCAAAAGGGGTGTATTTCCATCGGGCAAAGCCCGGTTGTACGGTTTTCCCACGGGCGAAAGCCCGGTTGTAAAGGTTTTATACAAACTGGCGCCTTCTATAAATTAAAAGCGCCCACCACAACCCTCGCGGCTGAAGGCCGCGTCAAACCTTAGAACCCTCAGGCCGCGGGCCTGTCAAACTTCGGGCCCACAGGGCCCGTCAACCCTCACGCCCGCAGGGCGTGTCACACATGCCCATGAAGCACATACCGCTTGGTAAAATAATTCCATATCATCACGATGGCTGAAGCGATGACCTTGGCGAACATGTACCATATGCCTATGATATCGATGAAGAACCACATGACCGCCTGGTTGATGCCAAGGCCCATAATGGATGTGAGGGCGAAGAGCACCATCTGCATACCGGTCTGCTGCTTTGCATGGAAAACCACGTACACGCAGAGGATGTAATTCACCACCAGGGACACGGTGAAGGCAATGGGCGCCGACACCAACGGATGGAGGCCGCCGTATTCGGTGAGGGTAAAGAGGAGCACATATTCCAGAAGGAAACAGCCTCCGCCCACCACCAGGAAGCGGAATACCTCCCAGAAACGTTCTGTGGAGGGAAAAAATCGACGAATCAGAGAATCAAACATACTATACCTTTCTTACAACAATGGGACGTCTCCCCTTTTCCTTATTTCTTCAGCATCATCCGGATGATATTCATCTGGATTTCAAAGTTCTTCCTGCTGCTTTTCACTTCCGTATCCAGCATGAGGCCGATGCCCAGAAATACCACTGCCGCCATCATGAAGAAGCCGGAAGTCACCAGGGTCGGCAGCTTGGGCACCAGGCCGGTGATGACATACTCATGGAACACAGGAAGGAAAAGGGCCAGGGAAATCAAAGCCAAAAGGACGGCGGCTGCCGTAAAGAAGCGGAGGGGCCTGTAATCTTTATAGAGCATGAAAATGGTCTTCAGCACTTTGGCCCCGTCCCGGAAGGTATGGAGCTTGCTCACGCTCCCTGCCGGACGGTCACGGTAGGACACAGGCACATTGGCCAGAAGAAGATTCTTGTCCAGGGCATGGATGGTCATTTCCGTTTCGATTTCAAAGCCCTTGGACAGGATGGGGAAAGTCTTCACAAACATAGGTGAAAAGGCGCGGTAGCCTGTCATCACGTCCTTGATTTCATGGCTGCTTTCTCCCCAGAACATGTTGATACAGCGGCGCACCAGCATGTTGCCGGAATTATGGAAAGGCCGCTTGTTTTCCTCAAAATAGGTGGAAGAAAGGCGGTCGCCGATCACCATATCCGCCTTCCCCTCCAGAATAAGATTCACCATGGCCCTGGCATTTTCCGCAGGATAGGTGTCGTCTCCGTCCACCATGACATAGCAGTCCGCGTCAATGTCGCGGAACATGGAGCGGATCACATTACCCTTTCCCTGCCGGTACTCATGGCGCACCACCGCCCCCGCCCTTTCTGCCAGATCCGCCGTGCGGTCGGTGGAATTATTATCATATACGTAAATCACCGCCTCCGGAAGCACCCGCTTGAAATCGGTGACCACCTTCTCAATGGTCAGCCCCTCATTCCAGCAGGGAATCAATACGGCAATCCTGTCCATGGTTTACTCTCCTTTCACTCGTACTGATTATTGTACTCCATTCCCGCTGTAAAATACAGATGGTAAAAGGCCGCTCTGCGGCCCGGGTTCAGAGGGTGGCTTCAATGATTGTCCCGCCGCCTGCGGGGTGGCAAGGGAACTGGAGTCACACCAGCGAACATATTTTGCACTATGCGAACTGGATTTGTAGGGAAGCGACAGCGACCCGAAAATCCAGTGAGTCAGTGACAGCAGAGGATGAAGGAGCAAAGCGACGCGCAAAATATTGTGAGTCGGTGATAGCCGTGCTGTAGGGAGCCCTTGGGCGACTGAGAATCCAGTGACACGCTTCCCTATGGGTGAAGGTGGTGCCGCAGACGCCAAAGGGGGACGGCCCTTCGGGCCGAGGGTTCCTAAGGCTCTCAGGTTTGACGGGCTCTTCGGGCGATGCGTATATGCCGCTCGCGGCAAGGACGCTACGGAACCTGCCTCTGTGCCACTCCCTTTGCCCCCGAATGGTACAATAAGAAGAAAAGTCTGTTTCGTGAAGGAGGAAATTATGAATATTGTCATTGCGCCACCTGTCAGAAAGAAGTATGAAAAGGATATTTCATCCCTTTTCCCGGAGGCCTCTCTTTTCTATCTGGAGGACATGGATGAGGAAAAGCGGAAGGAAGCGCTGGAGAAGGCGGATGTGGTGCTTTCCCGGAATATTACAGGCGACATCCGGAAAGATGAACTTCCGCTCCTTGCCAAGCCTGCCATGGTGCAGACCACCAGAACCGGCGTGGATCACCTGGATTTCAAAACCCTTCCGAAGGGTATCCGCCTCTACTGCAATGCCGGCGGCTGGGCCAGGGGCATTGCAGAATCCGCCTGCGGCATGATCATCGCCCTGAACCGCTGCCTCCGTGAGCAGCTCTATGACCTGCAGCATGGAGAGTTCCATATTCTTGGGTATCACCAGAAGCTCCTTTCCGAACAGACCGTGCTCATCGCAGGCTTCGGCGGCATCGGGCAGGCAGTGGCGGAGGTGCTCCATCCCTTCCACTGCCGGATCACCGCCATTTCCCGCCACCTGCCGAAGTCCCCTCTTCTCTCCAAAGCCTACACCATGGATGATCTGGAAGAAGCAGTAAAGGAAGCGGACGTACTGGTGCTGGCCCTTCCCTTTTCAAAGGAAACGGAGGGCATCATCAGCAGACACATCCTTTCCCTCATGAAAGAAGACAGCATGGTGGTGGACGTAGCCAGGGCCCAGCTCATCGACCGGGAAGCCCTGCTGGACAAGGTAAAAAACAATCCCCATTTCCATGTGGCCATGGACGTGTGGTGGGAGGAAAATGAAGCCTATCCCAAAGACGGCGACCCCCTCCTTGCCTTCCCCAACGTGCTTGGCAGCGCCCATAATGCGGAAATGAGCAGCACCGCCCACAGGGAAGCCCTCATGAACGCCCTCCGCAATATCCGGGCCTTTCTGGACGGAAAACCGGTGAAGGGAAAGGTCCACAGAGAGGAATATGAACGGGAGGTTTGAGGTTTGAGGTTTGAGGTTTGAGGTTTGAGACAATCAAAAAACAGGTCATCCCAGGGGATAACCTGTTTTTTGATTTGAAATTTTATTTCATCCGTCCTGCCATACTCCTTCCACAGGCAGAAGTCAGCAGCACTCCTGAACCGGGCTGATATGTGAGCATAGCCTGCCCCACAGCGGAAACAACTTCCTGGACTTTCAGGCAGCTGTGCTCTCCTGTAAACCACGTTCGTTTGCCATCCTAAAGGGGTTCAAGCGGCATAGCGGATAGCGGCCATTTATCCTGCTGTCCTACCAGTCCACCAGTCCACTCATCTCCACAGGAATCCCGTTTTCCATGCAGTAGGCATAGGCCCTGCTGTCTTTTTCGCATTTCACGGTAACCGGCGTGTCCCTGAATACGTCTTTCCCTATACGGCGGAGACTGGAAGGGAGGGTAATGGTTTTAAGGTTCGAACAGTGGGCGAAGGCTTCATCCTCCAGGCTCTGCAGCTGATTTCCCAGTTCCACATAGGTCAGTGCCTTCGCGCCTTTGAAGGCGCCCACCCACACTTCCTTTACCTTTTCGCCGTAGAAGGCGATGAGTTCGGAGGAGGCAAAGGCGTATTCGCCGATGTATTCAATATCCGTGCCGCCGTTTACGTAGAGAAGGGTGGCGTGATTATAGGTGTCGGTGCAGATATAATTGTTGAAGGTCATAGTCCAGGGGTAAATGAGGATATGACGTTTTCCGTCTGCCGATGTATAGGTCGGACGGCGGGGATCTGCCATGATGGCACGGGCCATGGCCTCACGGTCATAGTCTCCGTTCTTTTCCGCCTGGACTCTGATGAAATAAATCCTTTCGCCATTGTCCTCTTTTTCCCTTCCCCTGCTGTCCACCGGAATGCCCCGGATGCTGCTGGTAGAAGGGGCAGTGCGCTTGAAATCATCCATGAAACCATCGTGGCTGTAGTATTTGGAATTATCGTAAATGTGCCAGTGATCTCGGGCCCGGCTCTTCCGTACGATCTGCCGGACTTCCGCTTTCCTCACGAGAGGCGATTTTTCTCCCTTGAGGTAATAGGGAATGTGATTTTCCCGGCAGTAGGTCTCCCAGCTGCTTCCCGGAAGGCAGCAGATAATCATGTCGTCCCCTTCAAAAACTCCCTTACCGATATGGCAGTCCATCTGGAGAAGCTCCATGAAATGAAGTTCCCGGCAGTGGGCAAAGGCATAGTCTCCCACGAAAGAAAGGGTAGAGGGCAGATCTGCGTGGGCAAAGTAAAGAAGCCCTTCAAAGGCATGGGCTCCGATAGCTTCCAGCCCTTCGTCCGCTTTTATCTGGCAGATGGTGGACTTTTGGAAACAGGATTCCCCGATTTCCTTTACATCCCCTTTCAGATGGAGATAGCAGATAGGTGCATTGTAGAAAGCGCCGCTGTCCAGTTTTGTTATGGGAACTGTATCTTCCGGAATGTGGATGACTTCAGGGAAGCGGTCATCATCCTCATTGCACACTCTGGAAATATCCGGAAGAAGGTGCCTGAATTCCACCGGAAGACTTGTGTGTTTCTTGCCGGCAATGATGTCCTCGGCCTTCTCCTTCGTCAAAATGGTGGTATAGCTGTCCGGAAGATTTCCTGCTTTCATGGATTCATAGGCCCTGCCGCCGAGGGGAATGTCCAGCCGCACGGAGGACTCCCGGTCTTCGTCATTTTCCACCGTCGTTTCCGGCGAAAGCTTTACCACCGTCTCTCCCTCTGCTGCAGAAAGGGGGTACACCGGTACGGAGGCAGGGATGGATAGCGTTTTCAGGGAAGGCAGCCGGTAAAAGGCATGTCTGCCGATGGTTCTAAGGCTATTCGGCAGTTTGATTTCCTTCAGATTCGGGCAATAGCAGAAGGCGTAATCTGAAAGGGCGGTGACTCCCTCCGGCAGGGTTATGGATTCATCGTTTCTGTGATAGAAATAGAAGGAGGGAATGGTGCTGCCGTCACCCGTATCCCGGGCCTTTCCCTTCCGAATGACGATTTCTTCCGTTTCCTTTTTTAGCCTGTCCATGAGGCCGTAGGGAAATCTTATTTCCACGCCCTCCATGGCAGCAGCAATCTCTCCTGCCTTTGGAAGAAGCTCCTGGTCCATGATTTCATCAAGGGCGCTGCCCCCTTCCTTCATCCGCTTCAGGAGTGCTGCCATGGGAAGGCCGTTTTCCCTGCCATAGGCTTCAAGCACCTCCAGAGACAGCTCATACTTGGTTTCTTCCAGCTTTTTTGCAAGGCCGAAGGCTTCCGCAATGCGGTCAGCCGTGCCGTCCCTGTCCCTGCCGAAGGCATAAAAGAGTTTGTAGGAAAGCATGTGGCAGGGGTTATGGGCCAGGGCATAGGCCGCCCCCTCCTTCCACCGTCCCTTCTCCAGTTCTCCCTCCTGAATGGCAGAGAGAATCCTTGGGGGCACGCCCATGTCTTCCTTATCCGGCGGCAAAAGATGGAGCCGGTCCGATGCATCCATCACCAGGAAGAACGCCGCCTTCCGATAGGCCTCCATGAAGGCATTCATGAGTTCATCTGATGCATAAAGTTCTTCCAGCTCCCGCCTTTCCCGGCTGTTTGTCAATGCATTGCCCATAGCATTGAAAAGGCTATGGCCGGCGCCGATGACCAAGTTGGCAATGCCGGCGGTAATCATGCCTTCAATGGCGCCGCCGATGCCGAAGCCGCCGCCTATAATCCGTCCCCTGTACTCTTTGCGGAGCTCCCGGTACCTTCTTACCGCCTCCGCACTGCCTGTAATGTCTCCCACCTTTTTCAGAAGGGATTCGATGAAATCCTGCCAGGCATCCAATGCAGAAGGCGCCCCTTCCGTCGTATCCCTGGTCATGAAATTCCGGAATTCCAGACCGTAAATACCACGGCTCATGAGGAGGGAGGACTCCTTTTTCAGCACACTTTCAAAGAGCTTCTGTACCGCCTTTTCATCAGAGACAAATTGAAGCAGCCCCTTCACATCCCCCTCTCCCAGGTAAATGCGCTTCAGCTCTTCCCTGTTTTTTGCTTCGTCCATCATGGCCTTCAGGAGGCGGTAGAATCCCACCTGCCGTTCATCATATTCAAAATGGAATCCATCCATGTCAAAAGCATAGACGCCCCTTTCCCCGTCATGGTAAGGGCGAAGGGTATCACTGTCATCATCGGGGGAGCAGAAAATGGGATGGATTTTTCCCTCCGTCCCCTGCTTTTCCTTCACCTTCCGAATCAAATCATCCAGGGAAGGGCCTTCCGGAGAATCCTTGGCCGCCGGCACCGGCGTGCCGCAGTGGGGGCAGAATCTGGAACCATCAGGCAGCGGTTTTCCGCAGTTCATACAAAACATGGCAATCCTCCTTTTGCAATCATTCTTTGTCCTTATTTTACTACGGAGGACCGGGGATGTCACATGGAGACGGCAAAGAGGCAGCGGTGGCCTCCTCCAGACATTATTTGATCTACCGCTAATGTCTAAAGACAAATAGCACTTCCTACCTCGATGTTCCAATTTAGATATCTTGCCACATTAAGGAAACGCTGATCAAATCGTTATCGGATTTCATTCTTGCATTTTTATCCAATGCAAGGAATACATCAACACAAATAGCGAGCTATTTAAGGAAACTTATGACAAAGCATTGGGTAAAAATGCATATGAAATTCAATTCTGCAAATTAATCAGTGCTTCCTTAATATATTGGAATAGAAACTGCCTCTTTATGTTTGCTTTGAACCTGTAGGTTGATTTTTTATTTGATATGTGTATAATAAATCATGGAAGGTTTAATGCCTTTCTTTTATAGGAGGAACACAATATGCTCACATCATTAGGAAAATTTCTAAGAAAGCTGCGTATCGACAACGGGGAAATACTAAAAAATATGTCTGACAAATTAGACGTCTCCCCTTCTTTCCTTTCTGCTGTAGAGAACGGAAAGAAAAAAATGCCATCAAGCTGGAACAGTAAAATTTGTCTCTTTTACCAATTAACGCCTGAACAGGTCAATGAATTCACAAAAGCGATTGCTGAAACAGAGAATTCATTGACCTTATCTCTTGACTCTCTTACCTCACTTCAAAAAGAACACGCCATATCCTTTGCGCGTACCTTTGATGAACTTTCTGATGAGCAGTGGGATGCCATTTCTCAAATTTTAAAGAAAGGAAGCACGAAAAATGTATAAAGCAGATCCTATTTCTCGTTCTGATGTCCGCCATTACGTCCGAAAACTTAGAAAACGATTGGGATACGAAAATATCCTATATATTCCCATTGTGGAAATTATGGAAAATATACTGCCACTGCTAATTCCTGATTTTAATTATGAAATCGTCGAGAAATCAAAAATGGGAAATAAGCATGGAGAAACGGATCCGGATCATCATCTTATCCGAATCCGTGAAGATGTATATAAGGGCGCCTGCAACGGCAATGGGCGGGATCGTTTTACCATAGCACACGAAATAGGGCACCTGCTGTTTCATCAAGAAATGAATATCACATTGTGCCGGGTGGAGGGAAATAATAAAGAAAGGCCTAAGGTGTATGAGGATCCTGAATGGCAGGCCGATGTTTTCGCCGGTGAACTATTAGCTCCCTCATATCTAATCCGGGAAATGACTGCCCTGAAAATCAGCGAGTCTGCACAGATTTCTATGGCAGCCGCCAAAACACAATTACGCCATATTCCGAATAAGCAATATATCCAATTCCCGGAAAGAAGGTGATGCCTATGGCTTTATAACAGATGGGATGCCAGCCTACCAATTGTCGTTCCATTGATTTTTATCTTATTGCTTACATATTATCTGTTTAATTATTATCAGTTCAAAGGATACAAAAGTTCTTTAGCAAACGTAGAATATATCTGTATCCGGAACCGATGGAAAGGTCCTAAATTTTGAAAATTAAAAAAGTACTGCCCCGAGCTCTGAGGCAAGTTCCTGATTCATTTCAGGCATTCTTAGTAGATAATGCAGAATTTACAGAGGTAGAAGAATACCCAATTCTCCCGGCAGCTTTTGTCTCGCAAAACCTGCCCGATAAAATCATGCCTTTTGATAAGGCTCTCAATGATAGAGGAGACCTATCAAATACTTTTATCTCTTTCTATTCACCAGATGCAAGTTTTAATCGCGTGCGTCTCCACCCTGCCAAATATCTCAACTTCTTTAGACGTACGGCAGGAATTATTGGATTCGATTTCAGTATTCATTCTGATATGCCCATGGTAAAGCAAAAGAGCCAAATAAATGATAATCTTTCACTTACCTATTTCTTTGGAAAATCCGGAATTCCTGTGATTCCTAATCTTCGATGTGGCGTTGATGAACTTATCCCGGAATTTCTTACTGCCATTCCCTCTAACACGTACGTGTCCATAGGCACACATGGCTTTATTAAGGAAATCTGGGAACAATGCGAATGGTATTGCTTTTTAGAAAAAGTGATTCCTGCATTAAATCCAAAGGGAATCGTCGTTTATGGTTCTTTACCACTCCCTTTGATTGATGCATTCAAGAATCAGGTACCTTTCTACTTCTATGAACCATGGAGCAGCCAGTGCAGAAAGAAGGTATCAAGACATGTCGTCTAAAGGTGCAAGTAATCGTTATCATACTACCAGCCATGGAAATAATAGAAAAACAACCGGCCACATTAATTATGCATGGGCTAAAGCTTTTAACAGACGTACATTAGCAGATCACTTTAACCGACATGGCACGCAAATGAAATGTGATACAAAAGAAGCTTATGAAGCTAAAGCCGTTAAATTTGCAAACACCATCGATAAAAGACACTGCATCAGCTTTGTAGCATCTAATGGCACTACATACAAGTTTAATAAGAAAAATGGGACAATTTGCATAATCCTAAAGAGCGGTATCGTGATCACTTACTTCAAACCCAAAACCGGAATTTCTTATTATCGCAGCCAAATAAAGGAG
>ERZ1034920.515-NODE-515-length-30352-cov-6.492161_pt1 | contig 30352 bp, 22 predicted proteins | sample MGYA00520688_ERZ1034920 | MGnify/ENA primary metagenome ERZ1034920 (study PRJEB33766, sample SAMN09781785) | gut metagenome | biome: gut microbiome | host: Homo sapiens | place: Madagascar | study: EMG produced TPA metagenomics assembly of the PRJNA485056 data set...
TAAAATCATATCTCAAATCCATTCTGTTGAAAATATGATTTCAGCGAAAACCTTTTCAAAAAAATGCACAAATCAGCTTGCTTTTGAAAATATATTTTCAGCATTTTGTATTTTAATATAGCGTTTTTTCAGATTCATGTTAAAATAAATATACTTTTGAAAATGAAAGAAGGAATACAGTCATGATCATTCAAATCAACAAAACAGTATATCAGTCTTTATCTGAATCAGAACGCTGTGTAATCGATTTTATTAACCAGAATGAAGCCAAAATCCCTTTGCTTTCTATCACCAGTATTGCAGACAAAACCTTTACTTCCCCTGCAACTGTCACCCGCGCGATCCAGAAATGCGGTTTTCAGGGAATTACCGAACTCAGATACAAACTGTCTCAGGATACGAAAGATGAGCAAACTCTCCGCTCCCCTTATGCTGTCAATGAAATTCTCGACAAATCTTTCCGGGAATGCACCAAAACCATTGATAATCTCAACATTACTTCTATTTTGCAGGCAATTGATTATATTAAGCATTCAAAACGTATTTTTATCTACGCAAGAGGGTTTACTGCACTGATTGCAGAAGAATTTCAAATGTATTTACAACTGCTTGGCTATGATGCAGTCATTGTAAAAGATGTGATGTGGATGATTCACACTGATAAAATTGTCACTGCCGATGATACAGTTGTCATACTCTCTATCCGTAATTCCACAAAGGAACTTGCCCGTTCTGCCCGCATCGCAAAGAAAATCGGAGCAAAGGTAATCACCTGTTGTTGCAAAACACCAACGGATCTCGAACAGTATTCCGATATTGCATTGATCGGTCATTCCGAACTGATTACAAATACGAAAGGACAGACCGTGTACTCGCGGATCCCGCTTATGATTATTTCCAGAACGATCATTGAATATCTGGGCTCCTGATCATCCTAAAAACATATAAAAACTCCGGCAGAAAACATTTTCTTGTTCTCTGCCGGAGTTTTATATTTTGAGTTATTCTATTATTTTGCCACAGGATTGCTTACGCTGACTTTGTGGTCATACCACTTGTCCTTGGTACCGATCAGCGCCAGATCAAACTCTTCATCCAGTTTCTTTACCGGCACATCAAATGTATATACTTCTTTCGGTTCTGAACCGTCTGTATATTCAATCGTTTCTGTACCAGAAGGATCGATCAGATCTGCGCCATCTTTCTGTGCATCCTTTGCCGTTCCTAAGAATAACTGCACGATATTCTTGGAATTCAGAGTAATATGCACCGTCATCTTTCCATCCTCAACGATCAATGTTGCCTTACCACCATCGAAATCTGGATTTTCATGAAACATACCACTGTCAGTATTAAAATCCACCCAGTATTCACCATCTTCTACCGGTGCCTTTTCCGCTTCATCTGCCTCTTCTTTCTTAGCTTCTGAAGCATCATCCTTATTCTGATCTTCTGTAGCTGCTTTTTTATCTTCTTTTGCAGCGTTATCACCACATCCGCTAAGCATGGTCATTGCCATCGCTGCAGACAGTAGTAATACCGCAATCTTCTTTCTTAACATGCTTACTTTACCGCCTCTACAATCTACTGTTCAATAGCTGCCTTTGTATGCTCTACATAGATCTGCTGAACAGCCGGAATTCTTCCCAGACCTTCGATCTGTGTCTCAATACTGTCAAATGCTCCTGATGCTTCAAACTGGCTCTTCCATGAATCGTCATCATCACCAGCCATATCATTATTTGCATGGTCTCCCGCAACTACCATCAGCGGACGAAGGATTACTTTCTTGTATCCTGCTTCTTTGATCTTGTCGATAACAGCTTCGCAGGCTGTATCCTCTGGCTCACCTTCTACCGTACCGATGAATACATTCTTGTATCCAAGCTGTTCCATCTGTGTCTGCATCTGGTCATAGCTTACATTTGCCACATGAGAAGTACCATGTCCCATGAATACAAATGCTGTTCCGTCTGCTTCTGCTGCTTCCAAGCTGTCATACTCTGCTGCCTTTACTGCTTCGTCCGTGATTGCTTTTGCAACAGCTTCTTTATCTGCATTGATCACAGTTGCATCAGATCCTACTTCTCCAAGAAGAGGCTCTGCAATCTTTACAGACTCAAATTTGTCCTTATAATTCTCAACTGCTTCACTCAGTTCATCATATTCTGCTCCGTGCATCAGATGTGTCGGCTGTATAACCAGATTCTTTACGCCATTATTGACCGCACGCTCCAGTGCCTGATCCATGTTATCAATCTTTTCACCATCACGGGCCTGTACATGGTTGATAATGATCTGAGCGGTAAATGCTCTTCTTACAGACCAGTCTGGATTAGCTTCCTGAAGTGCTTTCTCAATGCCACCGATATCTGTCGCACGGCTGTCATTAAATGATGTACCAAAGCTTACGACCAGAAGTTCATTTTCCCCAATCTCATCTTCATTTAACGGATCATCTTTTGATGCATCTCCTGTATCTCTTCCAAAATAGTCCGGATCAGCATTCTCTCCGGATACCAGTTCCTTCTGCGCATCTGTCAGCTTATCCCATGCTGCTTTTGCTTCTTCACACTGCTTGTCAGTGTCCTCTGTTCTCTCTTGTACATAGATTGCATCAATCAGGTCTGCCACCTTGTCAGCTGCCTCCTGATCACTATCCTCCGTACTTTCTGCAGTCTCCTTGCTGTCTGCATCACTGCCCTTGCTGTCACTGCTTCCGCATCCTGCAAGCAGAGACATTGCCATTGCTGCTGTAAGTAACGCTGCCACCAGTTTCTTCTTCATGCTCCGTTCCTCCTTGAATTTTGGACACAAAAATACTCCGTTCCGTACAAGAACGAAGATTCAAAAAACAAAGATACGCAAAAACAAAACTATCAGCAAAATAGTCTTTTATCTATCTTTCGTACTGCCAGTTGCTCGTGGCATGAATTCTCATTCCTGTACTGCGAAAGGCAGGTCTCCCGGCTTATCACTCTGACGCATCCGATCCTTCCCGGTCTCCCAGTGGTTACTTCTTCTGCTCGTGAAATACGGTGACGAGTTCGTACAGGATTCACACCTGTTTCCCTTTTCACCGGTCAGACCATACTTGTAATCCAACCGACACCTCACACATCTGTATTTAATTGCATCACTCATTTACCTAATTAATGTAACACGGAGTCGCAGGTCTGTCAAACCCCAATGACACGATACTGAAAAATGGGAACCCTCTCGGATTCCCATTTCATATCATATCAATTATTCTTCTTTTCCATATATCTTACGGAGTACTAGCAAGGTTCCGATTGTCAGTACGATTCCGACCGGAAGTGCGATAAATGCTGTTCTCACGAAACCTGCGACCACATATGTCACAAATGAAATTGCCGCTACAGTGATAGCATATGGAAGCTGTGTAGATACATGATTCACATGATTACACTGTGCTCCCGCAGATGCCATGATCGTAGTATCGGAAATCGGTGAACAGTGATCTCCACATACCGCACCTGCCATACACGCTGAAATAGAAATGATCATCATTGTCTCATTTGTTCCCTGGAACACAGCTACTACGATCGGGATCAGGATACCAAAGGTTCCCCATGATGTACCGGTTGCAAATGCAAGGAAGCATCCTACCAGGAAAATGATCGCCGGAAGCAGACTCATCAATCCGCCTGCTGCATGCTGCATTGCGTTAGCCACAAATTCTGCCGCACCAAGGCTGTCTGTCATTGCCTTCAATGTCCATGCCATTGTCAGGATCAGAATAGCCGGCACCATTGCCTTAAATCCTTCCGGAAGACATGACATGCAGTCTGCGAAGTTCAGTACACGTCTTACCAGATAGAACACAATGGAAATGATCAGTGCGAAAAAGCTTCCTACCGCAAGTCCTACTGATGCATCACTGTTAGAAAATGCAGTGATAAAATCGTCACCCTCGAAGAATCCGCCGGACCAGATCATTCCAATGATACAGCAGATGATCAGTACTACGATCGGAAAGACCAGATCAATAACTCTTCCCTTCTGATTCACGATCTCTTTGGAAGCATTCTCATATGGTCTGTCAGGAGTTGTATAAATATCTCCATTCTTAACTGCATTATCTTCATGAACTTTCATCGGACCATACTCTACTTTCAGGAGTACCAGACCAAACATCATAATAATGGTAAGTAATGCATAGAAATTATACGGAATTGCTCTTACAAAAATAGACAGTCCATCTTCACCCTCTACGAATCCTGTAACAGCTGCTGCCCAGGATGAGATTGGTGCAATAATACATACCGGAGCTGCTGTTGCATCAATCAGATAAGATAACTTCGCTCTGGATACATTATGACGGTCAGTTACCGGACGCATAACACTTCCGACTGTCAGACAGTTAAAATAGTCATCGATAAAGATCACGATACCCAAAATAATCGTTGCAATCTGTGCACCCACACGTGTCTTAATGTGTACCTCAGCCCAACGTCCAAATGCCGCCGAACCTCCTGCACGATTCATCAGACACACGATTGTTCCCAGAATTACCAGGAAGATCAGAATACCCATATTGTAACTGTCAGCCAGTACTCCGACGAATCCATCCTGTACAACATGTGTAACCGTTTTTTCAAATGTAAAGTTAGAATAAAATACGCCACCAATCACAATACCGATAAACAGCGAACTGTATACTTCCTTAGTGATCAATGCAAGCGCGATTGCCACTACCGGCGGGATCAACGCCCAAAAGCTGGCGTACATATTTGGAACATACTCTTCTGCTCCGTCTGCTGCAAATGCGATCACCGGACAGCACATTACCATTAATGCAATGGCAGATATCGTCCAAGCGATCTTTCTCTTCATGTTGTTCATATAATACCTCTCTTCTCTCTTAGATACTCTATAACATTAGTGTTACTATACGAAGAAAGTCATGGACAATGCTTACGCACACTATCCATGACTTTAAATACTAAATCAACACTTTATAAAATGTATCTCACTTATATTCATCATGATAGCGCTCCACTTTCGTGACAGTCCGCAAGATATTCTCCTGCAGCCCAGACAAATCCTTTGGCTTAAATCTGTCTTCGGCAGTCTCCCCTTTCTCATACAACAGTGTGCCACACTATCGTCATATGATACTCATGAAACCTGCGCCTCTATCCAAGACCTTATTCATATAGTATATGTTTTATCATGTCTGAATCAAAATGTCAACCGTTACTATTTTATCAAACATTTGATATATCAAACACTTCATACGGACATAGCAATACTCTGGTTTTAATCCGATTTTTTACGGTTCACCTGCAGAAGCAGACTGATTCCAAGTGGATTAATCACTACTCCTGTGGCCTCTTTTGCCAGATGTTTCAGAAATTCTGCTTCTGTCATAACCGCCGTCTCCACTTTCATGGTTGGATTCACATGTTGGAACTTCAGGAATTCCTGCATGTCGCTGAACATTGGCTGCAAAGAGCCACCATCCTTCGTCTTCAGAAGGGGGGTTGTTCCTTCCTTAGTTCTTGCCACAATGTAATATCCTTCCCGGTAATGAGTCATCATCTCTTCCTGAAGCTCTTTTAATTCTTCTTCATGTTCCTGCGCCTTTGTCCCGCGCGAAAGCTGTGTGAAGTAGATAGCTGTCAGATGAAATTCCGGATTTTCCACACGAAACTTTGGCTTTTCTCCTGCATCCAACGCCTTTCTGATCTCATATGTAAAACGAGGAATATCCGGACGGTTAATTACCTTATCCAAATCCAGACGCACCTGTGATTCCTCTCCTTTGTTGATCAAAACCGCATTAACGCCCAAAGAATAAAGATTTGCAAAAAATCCAAATCTCTGCTTCTGCGGAAGATGAGCAGTACGCACTCTGTATCCTGCGTCCTCAATCTTCTTAGCTTCTTTTTCCGCCATTTCCCTGTTCTCATATACTAACACCTGATCGTCACAGGTCTCAATATCACATTCTACATACGGCAGTCTGGTACTGTCACATACAATTGCTGTCAGATCCGGCGCTGTCTGTAACAGTTCTATTTCTTTTTTTCTGTTCTCGGATTTATTCACCATCATGATCCGGTCTCCTCTTTGAAAAGAAGTCCGCCGGAATGACCCGACGGACTTCTGATTTATTTTTCTGTCGAATAAGCTGCTATTTATTCTGCTCCGTACAGAGTAACGAGCTTCTTCAGATATTCGTATCTGTCTTTTGCTTCTGATTCATTCTTAGCAAACAGAACTTCTGCTTTCTCTGGATAGAATCTAGCAAGAGAATTGTAACGAACTTCTCCGTTCAGGAAGTCTTTGTATCCTTCCATCTTAGGCTCTTTGCTGTCCAGAGTAAACTTAGCACCTTCTGCTGCCGGATTGAATCTGAAGTTATTCCAGTATCCGCACTCAACTGCAAGCTGTTCCTCTGTCTGAGCTTTGCTCATACCCTTCTTAATACCATGGTTGATACATGGAGCGTATGCGATGATCAATGATGGTCCCGGATATGCCTCTGCCTCTGCGATTGCCTTAACTGTCTGATTGAAGTCAGCACCCATAGCGATCTGTGCAACATATACGTAACCATAGCTCATTGCAATACCTGCAAGGTCTTTCTTCTTAGTCTCTTTACCACCTGCTGCGAACTGAGCAACAGCACCTGTCTTAGTAGACTTAGAAGACTGTCCACCTGTGTTAGAATATACCTCTGTATCGAATACCATAACGTTGATGTCCTTACCACTTGCAAGTACATGGTCAACACCACCGAATCCGATATCGTAAGCCCATCCGTCACCACCGAAGATCCACTGTGATTTCTTAGCAAGGAAATCTTTATTCTTAACGATATCCTGGCATGTCTCGCAGTCGCATCCTTCTAATGCAGCAACAAGCTTATCTGTAGCAGTTCCGTTAGTAGCGCCACAGCTGTATGTGTCAAGCCATTCAGTGCAAGCAGCCTTAACTTCTTCAGAAGCTTTTTCTGAAGCAGCTACTGTCTCAACTTTAGCTTTCAGTCCTTCTCTCAGAGCTTTCTGAGCTAACAGCATACCATATCCGAACTCAGCGTTATCTTCGAACAGTGAGTTAGACCAAGCCGGTCCTTTTCCTTCTGGTGTTACTGTATAAGGTGTAGACGGTGAAGAGTTACCCCAGATTGATGAACATCCAGTTGCATTAGCAATGTACATTCTGTCACCGAATAACTGTGTTATAAGTTTAGCGTAAGGTGTCTCACCACAACCTGCACAAGCACCTGAGAACTCAAGCAGAGGCTGTTTAAACTGGCTACCCTTAACGGTATTCTCTTTGAACTTAGCAACAACTTCTGGCTTAACCGGAATCTCTGTTCCGAAATCGAAGAATGTCTGCTCTCCGGCATTCTCTTCCATATTAGCCATAACAAGTGCTTTCTCACCCTTCTTGCCTGGGCAAACGTTAGCACATGATCCACATCCTGTACAGTCATAAGCTGATACAGTCATTGTGAACTTCATACCCGGCATACCGATCATATCAATTGTCTTCAGTCCTTCCGGAGCCTTAGCCATATCTTCTTCTGTCAATGCTACCGGACGGATAACTGCGTGCGGACATACATATGCACAACGGTTACACTGGATACAGTTTTCTGATTTCCATACCGGGATATCTACTGCAATACCACGTTTCTCATATGCAGCAGTACCTGACGGTGTAGAACCATCTACGTAATCTGTAAATGCAGATACAGGCAGTGTATTACCTTCCTGAGCATTTACCTTAGCCTGGATATTCTTAACGAATTTAACAGCGTCTTCTCTTCCACCCTTAACTTCTGGTGAGAACAGACCTTCATCCTCGCATGACTTCCAGCTCTCCGGTACTTCTACTGCAACTACCTGCTTAGCACCAGCATCGATTGCATCGTAGTTCATCTGTACGATCTTATCACCTTTTCTTCCGTAAGTAGCCTTAGCTGCTTTCTTCATCAGGTCGATAGCTTCTTCCTCCGGAATGATAGCTGCCAGTTTGAAGAATGCTGACTGAAGTACGGTATTGATACGACCGCCAAGTCCGATCTCTTTACCAATCTTGATACCGTCGATTGTGTAAAGCTTGATGTTGTGGTTAGCGATGAATGCTTTTACCTGTCCTGGCAGATGTTTCTCAAGACCTTCCATATCCCATGGGCAGTTCAGAAGGAATGTACCGCCATCAACCAGCTCCTGTACCATGTTATACTTGTTAACATAGGACGGATTGTGACATGCTACAAAGTTAGCCTTGTGAATCAGGTAAGTAGACTTGATCGGCTTCTTACCGAAACGCAAGTGAGACATTGTAACACCGCCTGACTTCTTAGAGTCGTAATCGAAGTATGCCTGAGCATACATATCTGTATTATCACCAATGATCTTGATAGAGTTCTTGTTAGCACCTACAGTACCATCTGCTCCCAGACCCCAGAACTTACAGTTGATTGTTCCTTCCGGTGTAGTAACCAGAGGTGCTCCAACTTCCAGTGAAAGTCCTGTAACATCATCCACAATACCGATTGTGAATTTAGCTTTTGTTGTGTTCTCATATACTGCAACGATCTGTGCAGGTGTTGTATCTTTAGAACCTAATCCGTAACGTCCTGACTGTACCGGTACTGCATCGAACTTAGATCCCTTCAGAGCTGCTACAACGTCCAGGTATAATGGCTCGCCAAGTGCTCCCGGCTCTTTTGTTCTGTCTAATACTGTAATTGTCTTAACGCTTTCCGGAATAGCACTGATCAATGCCTCTGCGCTGAATGGTCTGTAAAGACGAACCTTTACAACACCAACCTTCTTGCCTGCCTCTACCAGGTAATCAACTGTCTCGTCGATTGTATCACAGACAGAACCCATAGCAACGATTACATGCTCTGCATCTTCTGCTCCGTAGTAGTTGAACAGTTTGTAGTTTGTTCCGATCTTCTCATTAACCTTGTCCATGTACTCCTGTACGATAGCCGGCATAGCATCGTAATATGGGTTACATGCTTCTCTTGCCTGGAAGAAGATATCCGGGTTCTGAGCTGAACCTCTCTGACATGGGTGATTTGGATTCAGAGCGTGCTTTCTGAAAGCATCAACTGCGTCCATATCTACCATATCTTTCAGATCTTCGTAATCCCATGTCTCGATCTTCTGAATCTCGTGTGATGTACGGAATCCATCGAAGAAGTTGATAAACGGAATACGTCCTTTGATAGCTGCGCAGTGTGCAACCGGTGTCAGGTCCATTACTTCCTGTACACTGGACTCACAGAGCATAGCACATCCGGTCTGACGACAGGCGTAAACATCTGAGTGATCTCCAAAGATTGATAATGCATGGCTTGCGATAGCACGAGCAGATACGTTAAATACACCCGGAAGCTGCTCGCCAGCTATTTTGTAAAGGTTTGGAATCATAAGCAGCAGACCCTGTGAAGCTGTATAAGTAGTTGTCAGAGCTCCTGCTGCCAGAGATCCGTGAACTGTACCTGCTGCACCTGCCTCTGACTGCATCTCTGTAACCTGTACTTCCTGTCCAAAGATGTTCTTTCTTCCCTGTGTTGCCCACTCGTCTGTAGCTTCTGCCATAACAGATGAAGGTGTGATTGGGTAAATTGCTGCAACGTCTGTGTATGCATAGGAAGCATGAGCCGCTGCATGGTTACCATCCATGGTCTTCATTTTTCTTGCCATTTCAATGTTCCTCCTTAGAATTTTGTCTTAAAATTTCATTTTGACGTATGTAATTATTATATCCCCTGACCTGTTAAAAGTCCAGTTATTCCCCCGAATATATTGTTCCTTTTCCAATACAACATACTACATTGTATATTAAAGGGACAGATTCCTCTGAAATCTGTCCCTCGCATCATTCTATATTATTCTTTTGACTCTTTCTTTATCTTTTTACGATGTACGATAATGATTGCTGTCGCGCCCACAAACAGAATCAGTGCCAGAACTCTTGACACCGGTATTCCTATTCCCGGAATCAGTAGCTGATCTGTCCTGAGACCTTCAATCCAGAATCTGCCCAATCCATATCCTGCCAGATATACTAAAAAAATCTCGCCCTGGAACTTCTGTCTGCGTCGATACCAGAACAAGAATGCCAGCACTAACAGGCACCATACGGATTCATACAAAAAAGTCGGATGTACTTGAATATAACCTACGCCATCTATCATTTCCAGTTCATCCCGCATCTGCTGTGTCACGTCACCGATCCTCACCGCATCCAACGGAAGTCTCATTGCAAGCAGACTGTTCGTATATTTACCAAAAGCTTCTCTGTTAAAAAAATTGCCCCAGCGTCCGATCGCCTGTCCGAGCACCAGCCCATGACAGGCAGTATCCAGGAGTATTCCCGCTGCCAAATGTCGTCTTTTCGCAAATACAAACACCGTAATAACTGCTGCGATCACCCCACCATAGATTGCCAGTCCACCTTGCCGGATATTAAAAATACTTAACAAATCATTTTTATACATATCCCAGGAAAATATAACATAGTATACTCTGGCTCCGATAATACCAAAGATAACCCCATAAATAGCCAGATCTATATAATCTTCCTGATTCTGTCCGGTCTTCTTTGCCACATGCATAGCCATCAGCAAACCTGCCAATATGCCAAGGCCAATAATAACCCCATAGTATGCAATATCAAAATGGAATATACCGATCGTTTTTCCCACATTTTTCAAATGAATGCCGAGATTCGGAAAATCAATTGTTTTATGCATATTAACAACACTCTCTTTCTTTCCGGATCACATTCTACACATTAAAGCGGAACAGCATAATATCTCCATCCTGTACGACATAGTCTTTTCCTTCCAGACGAATCAGCCCTTTCTCTTTAGCTGCATTGTGAGATCCACATGCGATCAGGTCATCATATGCAACAACTTCTGCGCGGATGAATCCACGTTCAAAGTCTGTATGAATCTTGCCTGCAGCCTGCGGTGCCTTAGTTCCCTTGGTGATTGTCCACGCACGAACCTCCGGCTCACCTGCTGTCAGGTAACTGATCAGTCCCAGCAGTCTGTAGCTTGCACGGATCAGTTTCTCAAGTCCGGACTCCTTAAGTCCAAGATCCTCTAAGAACATCTTCTTCTCATCATCCTCTAACTCAGCGATCTCCTGCTCGATCTGAGCACATACCACAAATACTTCACACTTCTCTTCTTCTGCATATTTGCGAAGTTTCTGTACGCCTTCGTTGTCTTCTCCGTCATTCGGCAGATCATCCTCTGTCACATTAGCCGCAAAGATTACCGGCTTTGCAGTCAGCAGATTGAAGCTCTGGAACAGTTCTTCCTCTTCCTCATCTTCAAAATCATCAAAGTTCTTAGCAAGACGTCCATCTTCCAGATATGCTTTGATCTTCTCCAGAAGCTTCAGCTCTTTAGCTGCTGCCTTGTCATTCCTTGCTGATCTCGCTGTCTTGGCAATTCTTCTGTCCAACACTTCAATATCAGAAAAGATCAGTTCCAGATTAATCGTCTCTACGTCACGCATCGGATCGATACTTCCGTCTACATGTACAATATTGCTGTCCTCAAAGCAACGTACTACGTGTACAATCGCATCCACTTCACGAATATTTGCCAGAAACTGGTTGCCAAGTCCTTCACCCTTAGAAGCTCCTTTTACCAACCCTGCGATATCTACAAATTCAATTGCTGCCGGAATGATCTTCTTGGTATGATACATCTCACCAAGTACATTCAGACGTTCATCCGGTACAGTAACAACTCCTACATTCGGGTCGATGGTACAGAATGGGTAGTTGGCTGACTCAGCTCCAGCCTTTGTCAGTGAATTGAATAATGTACTTTTTCCTACATTTGGAAGTCCCACGATTCCTAATTTCATTTTCTCTATTTCCTCCTTCAAAGTTCCTTTATTCATAGTGTTTGCGCTTTCCATTTATCACACCAAGTGCCATATCGAATGCCACCAAATATGATAATATATGTATTTTTATCCTACATTTAATGCACAAGCCACCTTATCAATTTCTTTTTATTTTAGCTCCTTCCAACAATAGAAGCTCCAATATAGCAACTTATAGATTACCACACTAGAGCTTCAAATTCAATGTACAGATCAGCTATTTTTACAATTTAGAGTGTAGGATTACAACACGAGAATAACTTTATCAATATGGAAACGGAAAAATTTTTATGTTACACTGATTGTTATCTACCTACCGGAATGTAGACATCTTCTACTAACAGCATCTCTTTTGCCCCTTCATACGGTAATTCATAAATCACAGTTATAGTCCTTATCTGCCATTAAACGCACCTGCCTTATACATTTTCTGAAGATTATGAGCCTGACGAAGCTCCTTTTCTGTCAGCTCTGAAATTGCATTTATGCTATTATTCTCAAGAAGGAAATAGCAATCTGGTCTGAGTAAATCATTGCTCATAAGGTCTGTGTTGTGTGTAGTTGTAAATACCTGCACATCGCTAATTCTTCTAAGTCTCTTCTGAACTGACTCTGATAATTCATAATGGTAAAATGCATCAAACTCATCAATGAAAACAAATGATGCTTTTTCCATACGGATATACCAGTAATAGAATAATGCAAGGGATCTGGTTCCTGTTGAAGCAATCTTGAAGAAGTCAGCATCTTTATTGTCGAAATGACAATATATAGCCTTTCTTCCATCGACCTCGCATCCATATAATTCATAATCAATATCATTTTCTTTTAAGAATTCTTGGAAATCCTTAACTTTGCCACTATTAACAATTCCTTCTGCAATGCTCTCTGATCCGTTCATAAAACCTTCATATCCACGGCTATCAAGTGAATAGAATAAAAGCATCCTCTCGACAAAATCAATAAACTTCTTAAATACCTGATTTTGAACATTATCTGAAAGAATTGAATTACTATTTACATATTTCACTCGCGAGATCGGGCTTTCATTTCTTATTGATGCATTCAAAGTATCTGATCCCTCAAGCAAAGTAAATCCATCTCTTGTCAGGAAGTCAAAGAAAATGACTTCTTTTCCATCAATGGACAAACTTTCACTCTTTAAGGAATTCACATCCATTTTACTGTACTTATATACAACTTCATGTCCGGCGAACACGAATGTGTACTCAAACTCCGCAAAAGATTTTCTTCCACTCATATTCAGATAAAAATCATAGCTTCCCAGAAGTTTTTGCTTTTCAGTCAGATGAGTAATGATATCAAAGATAGCCAAACCAAGATTCGACTTTCCACAACTGTTGATACCATATATAATTCCCTTCGTTATGCAGCCATTCTCTATTATTTCAGAATTAAAGCTGTAATTACTGGGTGTTCCTATATCTAATGTGATTTTATCCTTAAATCCTTTGAAATTTTCGACACTAAATTTCTTTAACATGATAATCACCTTCCATTTCTTTTTCTTTATTATATGATTATCCGCAAAAAAATTCAAGTCTATCCGTATTTTTTTTACGGCAATATTGAATTTTTGTTTCGCATATCAATCCCACAGTCTTCCATTTCGCGATTTTACACAGAAGAGGGGTGCCGGTCTCCACGATGAGGCTTGATATGATCCACGACTGTAGTTGCTTGATGACCTCCTCTCAAATAAAAGCAGAACCAAATCAGCTGATGGAATATTCCATATATCGTTTTATTTTGTTACTACTATATAGCTTGTTGCTCGTATAAAAAAAGAAGCACTCATACAAGCACTTCTCCTTACCATATTAGGACTTCAATCAAAAGTTAGTGAGCCACAAAGTGGGCTATTTTTCAAAAACTTACATGAATCTTTCTTTATAATTCCCATTAAAATCTTCTGCAGTACATCCTTTCCAATAAAAGGCCTAATTCACAGCAGCATTTCGCTCGAGATACTCCATAAACGCTTTCAACACTTTAAACAACGGCTCCGGCAAACGCTTATAGCACTCTTCCTTCAGTTCGACAGGAACACCATAGAAGCCTTCTGCGATGCCGCCAGCAATAGCCGTTAGCGTATCACAATCACCACCAAGGGATACCGCAGTACGGATAACATCCTCAAAACTATCTCCCTCCAGGAAAGCCGTGATGGCCTCCGGCACAGTTTCCATGCAGGTTTCTGTATGAAAATATCCGGGTCTGATTTCGTCGCAAGTACGATTCAATTCATAACCAAATTCATATTCCATATATTCCTTAATTTCTGTCTTGCTATGTCCTGTCCTTGCCAGAAAAATAGCACTGGCAGTTGCTTCAGCACCCTTGATTCCTTCCGGATGATTGTGGGTAACTTCAGCTGAAAGCCTTGCTGCGTGTCTGACAGCATCGATATTGTTATATAACCACGCAACTGAAGAAACACGCATTGCAGAGCCATTACCAAAACTATTGTAAGCCTTGCACTCTGGATTACGAAGCCATTGTCGGAACATTCCTCCGTACCCGGCATTCGGATACATCTTTCCAAATTGACGCATACGATTAGCCAAATTTTGCAAAATCCAATCATCTGAAGCACTCGGCTGTGCATCAAGAAAAGTCAGACCGACAGCCAAAGTCATTACGGTATCATCCGTATAGGTGGATTTGCGAGAGAATAAAGGGAACTCTTTACTCTTGTTACCACGGTCAAATTCATAAGGACTACCAATGATATCACCTAAGATTGCTCCAATCATCTCTTTCCACCTCTCTTCTTGTAATCCGCATCAATCTTCTTTTTCCAGTCAGCAGACAATGGTGCTGCGCTCGTTCTTACGCTGGTAATTGCCTCGCTGATGACTTCATAGTTGAGTACTGTTCCAACCTCATCACAGTGATAGTTTGCGGCCATAGATTCATCGATACCAAATCTTTTGGCTTCAGCTGCCGCATCAATGTTTGCACCGAGGAAAAGGAACTCCCAACCATAACGTTCCTTCTGACGCTCAATCATATGGCGCACCTTATCGTAGGTGTAATGATGGCTGGCATTTTCCATACCATCAGTTGTGATGATAAAGAGGGTCTTTTCCGGCACATCTTCTTTGCGGGCATACTTATGAACATTTCCAATATGGTGGATTGCACATCCAACCGCATCGAGAAGTGCAGTGCAGCCACGCACAAAATATTCCTTGTCCGTAAGATTTGGTACATCAGCAATAACAACGCGGTCATGAATAACCTCTGTTTCGTTGTCAAACAGCACGGTGGATACCACGGCATCACCTGGCTCCTTACGCTGCTTTTCCAACATAGAATTAAAACCTCCGATAGTATCCTTTTCCAGTCCCGACATGGAACCGCTGCGGTCTAAGATAAATACAAGTTCTGTCATTTTGAAATCCTCCTTTTTTTATTGTGATTTCATTATAAGAAAAACAGGAGAATGAATGGTCGCATGGTATGCGACATTTTTCAGAAGCCTGTATAACAGAACAATACATCTGCAGTTATTCAAAAAAAGAAGCGCCCATACAAGCACTTCTCCTATATCACCATCTGAAACACAAGTACCATCAACGGCATTGTAATGATTGCAAATATTGTAGTAATTACATTAATCGCACTCGCATACTGCGAATCATTTCCGTATACCTGACACATCTGTGTGACAGTTGAAGCAGACGGTGTAATAACAGAAAGAAATACAATCAGAAGAATCTTTGTACTATCCTGTCCCCAGGTCGCCAGTCCACTTATTTTCAGTATCAGAAGCGCAATCAGCGGAATTATGATCAGTCTCATAAATGCAATCCCATAGACTCTTCCACGTGAAAATATCTCTTTCAAATTCATTCCTGCGATCAGCATACCTGTAACAATCATGCTGGCTGGTCCGATCATGGAACCTACAGAACTAAGCGTATGGTTGACCAGTTCCGGAAGACGTATTCTGGTAACGAAAAGCACTACTCCCAGAAATACTGAGATCATGTTGATATTTAACACAATCTTTTTCCAGTCTGTTTTTTCTTCTTTCCCAAGCACGCTTTTACAGTGTGTCCAGATAAACACAAGCTGAACACACATAGCCACACATCCATATAACACCCATTTTTCGCCCAGCACATAAGTTACAATCGGCACGATCAGATTTCCCGTATTCGAATAGTAAATGGATGTTGTCTCTACTTCATTCATATGGAATACTCTTCCAATTCCCCAGACAATCAAAAGCAGCAATACCTGTAACAACACGGATGCCACAAGTGCCAGAAACAGCCCTTTTACTTTATCATCTGTATACTCCACCTGAAATGCATTGATAATCACACATGGGATGATCAGATACAATACAATTTTAGAAATTACCTTACTGTCTTCATCTTTCAAGAGTCCTGTCTTCACAATGACATATCCCATGAAGATCATCAGAAAAAGTTCCAGGATCTGTTTCATCAATAATATGCTTATCTGCATGTTTGCCTCTTTTCTTGACTTTCTTTTACTCTTTTCTACTTAACCCGATTCATTATAGATGCTTTTCTGGATGAATACAATTGACGAAAAACACAAAAAAATACATCAGATGCTGATTAATGTGCAACATCTGATGTACAATCTACCAATCCATTATTTTTCTTACGGAAAGATTCCCTTGATTTCTTCTGCATATACTAATTTCCGCAGAGCCACAATCCAGGTTATACCTGATGAACAAATCGCAGAAAAGCTTCTTTTCCCTCTTTATCTCTGCTGTATACGCCAGCCTGTTCAAGCACTTTTGCAAATATCAGTCCAGTCTCTTCCTGAACAATCGTCCATGCATTATCTTCTGTAATATCATAGCGAGCAGCAATATCATTCGCCCATTCCGCATGTACAGCTGTCAGCGGGTCTTTCGTCATATCTTCACCTGATACAAGCTTATCAGCTACCGCTGCCAATTCTCTCTTCAGCCTGCCAGGAAGAATTGCCAGCCCCATCACCTCAATCAGACCAATATTCTCTTTTTTGATATGATGAAGCTCTGCATGTGGATGATACACTCCCAATGGATGCTCTGGTGTAGTCAGATTGTTCCTCAATACCAGGTCCAGTTCAAAGTCTTCACCACGACGTCTTGCGATCGGAGTAATCGTATTGTGTGGCTCACCGTCTGTCTCTGCCAGGATCATAGCCTTCTCATCTGTATATCCGCACCAGCTGAGAAGAATTCTGTCTGCCAGTTCTACCAGGCGTTCCGGAACTTTCGCTGTAAGTCTTATAACGGACATTGGCCATTTCACAATTCCTGCCCTGACATCCTTATATCCATCAAAAATTATATCTGTCTCAATCGGCGCCCTCTCCATGGCAAATGTATAATGTCCCCCCTGGAAGTGATCATGTGCCAGAATAGAACCACCTACAATAGGGAGATCCGCATTGGATCCCACAAAATAATGTGGAAACTGTCTTACGAAATCTAAAAGCTTCGCAAAACAGGCGCGGTCAATCTTCATCGGCGTATGTTTCTCATTAAAGCAAATGCAATGTTCGTTGTAATATACATATGGAGAATACTGCAGATACCAGGCTGTCCCATTAATTTCTATCGGAACGATACGATGATTCTGTCGCGCCGGAAAATTCAGCCTTCCCGGATATCCTACATTCTCAACACAAAGCATACATTTCGGATAATCTGATGACGGCTGCATTTTTGCCGCCGCTATAGCTTTTGGATCTTTCTCCGGCTTAGACAGGTTAATCGATATATCCAGATCACCATACTCTGTAGCTGTCTTCCACCGGATGTCTTTTGCCACACGGTCTTTTCGAATATAGTTTGTGTCCTGACTGAACTGATAATACCAGTCTGTCGCTTTCTGTGAAGATTCTTTCCGAAGCATCGCAAATTGGTCCATCACCTGCGACGGACGTGGGGTCAGACACCCCATCAGCTTCGTATCCAGCAGATCCCGATATACAACCGAATTCTCTGTCAGTACTCCTCGCTCATATGCATCATCTAACAATACATCCAGAAGCTCTGTCAGATTTATTGTCTCATTTTCCTGCAGTTCTTCTAGTGAATACGTATCTAGTTCCAATACATCCAACAGGCTGTTCACTGCCCATATTTTTTCTTCCGGTCGAATCAATTCCTTATTCAACGCATACTCTGCCAGACCGGTAATTGCCTCATTTCTATTCATGACGCGCCTCCTCTGTTTTCACCACATATTTTAAAGTACAATTCCGCCGGTCGGTCGTATATTCAACACGTGGCAGCATCCTTTTCTCAACATCAATTCCATTTTTTCACAGAATTCAGATACGCTCTCCGTCGGAACAAATGCCTGGATTGTACCGGCAAATCCGCCTCCATGTACACGGCAGGCTCCTTTTCCATTCAATGCAATTTCTGCCGCTTCCAGTGCAATCGCCATATCCTGGGCTTCTACAGCTCCGGCAGGTGTAATATTCTGCAACAATTCCCAGGATGAACGTCCGGATTCTTTTACCAGCTGCAAGAATGTATCTCTGTCTCTTCGCTCCAGCGCATCTGCCTCTTCCACCGCTCTTCTGTCATCTGCATAAAAATGTAAGGCTCTGAGAACTGCCCTGTCTCCAACCGCTCTTCGAAGTTGCGGCATTACTTTTAATACCTCTTCTTCCTGCACTTCACGAAGCACTTTTTTCCCAAAGAATGCAGCCACTTGTTTCATTTCCTGAGGAATAGATGCATACTCTCCGGTCAATGCCGCATGATCTGCGCCACAGTCAACAATGCACAACGCAAGACCCAGTTCTTCCAGGTTCGCTGTAACTGAACGCACAATCGGTGCAGACGGATCTGCAAAATCAATAGCCACTGCATCTCCCACAGAAGAAGCTGTCTGATCCATCAGCCCACTCGGTTTTCCAAAATACTGGTTTTCTGCCTTCTGTCCAATCTTTGCAAGAGTTACTGCATCCAGTTCATCCTGGCAAAACAGATGATTGCCAGCCACTCCCAACAATATCTCACAAGCTGCTGAGGAAGACAGTCCCGAACCTGGCAGGACATTAGAAACGGCATACATATCAAATCCGCCTACTGTATATCCTGCTTTCGCAAGTTCTGCCATTACTCCCCGCACCAGAGATGCCGTCGTCTCTTTTTCCGCTTCCTGCTGTTCCAGATCTGACAGATCTACTGTCGTCATCGGCCAACCCTCTGACTGGAAGTGAACGGTCTGAGTCCCATTCGGTGACACACATGCAAGAAAATCCAGATTTACTGCTGCCGCCAGAACATGTCCATGCTGATGATCTGTATGATTCCCGCAGATTTCTGTACGTCCCGGAGCAGAACACAATGCTGCCAAAGTATCCTCTTTTACACCAAATGTCTTTTCAAATCCATTCATGACTTCTGTCGCACGTGTCCTGTATGCATTTATATCTCCACATCCGGTCTGCATCAATGACTGATCCATCTCCCCATTCTTCAACATTTTATATAGATCATTCCAATTTTTCATAGCTTTCGTTCTCCTCTTTCTTTTATTTTTTCAGAAAATGCTCACGGTTCGGATATTCCTCCCGAAACGCTGAAAGTGCTGCTCGTTGTAAAATGTAAAATTCCCTGTCCATATGAAACATATGTGGCGTCTGAAATGCAATCGTGCTGATCTGCTCTGCAATTTTTTTAATCACTCCTTCATCCGACAACTGTCCCATACCAAAGACCAGTGAAGTAAACCCTCTTCCTTGTCTGCTTACTTCCATGAATTTTAAAAACACATGTTTCAGTTCTTCCTGTAAGATCTCCCGGTACCTGTCTTCCTGTACTTCCGGACTATTCAGATACATATCTGCTACAATCCTGGCGGCCTGCCGTTTCTTTTTCCCACCAATATCAAGCGTACCGCCCTCAGCCAGATATTTTAACTCCATAAGACATCCAACATATGCATCTTTCTTCGGTTTTTTTCTGCCATATCTGGCAATCCACAGCTTTTTTCGAAATGCATCCTCTTCTGTTGGATTACTCTCAATATTCTCTTTCAGTAATACCAGACGTTTATCCGCATCCATCTCCCGGTAAAATTCATCTGTCCACATTTTATCCATTCGCTTTACTCCGATCATCTGTCTAAAAACTCCTCCGCATTGCTGCTGTCCACCTGCTGATACTGCGATACGTAATATCTGCCTTCCTTCAGTTCCTTTCTCACCTGATGTTCACCTTTGAACACTTCAACCGCAAGCTTCGCAATCTGTAATGCCTGATCCTCTTTGTCGTTATACACTGTTCCCTGCATTTCCCCGGCTTTAATTGCTTCCAGCGCATCATCCAGGCCATCGATACCGAAAATAACCGGTCTCTGAGAAAGTTCATATCCTGCCTTCCGGTAAGCTTCTACGGCTCCTAATGCCATTTCATCATTATTAGAAAGGATCAGCTCAATCCCTTCTCCATATTGACTGATCAGACGGTTCATTCTGTTTTCTGCCTGTCCTCTGTTCCAGTCAGCGAACTGATAACTGAGCTTTTCAAGAGATATGCCTTCTTCCAGCACTGTTCTGACAGAATAGTCCGTTCTGCTGATCGCATCCTGATGCCCTGCCTCTCCTTCCAGAAGCACATATTGTATCTTCCCATCCTGATTCTTATCCACTTCCGGATGATTCTTAATATACTCTGCTGCCGTCTCACCCTGCATGACACCTGACTGTTCAGCCTTGCATCCCACATAATACAGATATTCCCACTGCATCAGATCTTCTTTAACCGGTTCCCGATTAAAGAAAACAATCGGGATATCATCCTGTTTTGCCAGTCGAATGATCTTTGCCGGAGCCGTTCTGTCTACCAGATTCACACACAGCACATCGCATCCGGCATCAATCATTTCTTCTATCGTTTCGTCCTGATTTTTCTGATCATTGTCTCCATTCTTAACGGAAACTATAACTTTCACATCTTTGGTACTCATAGCTTTCAGATCTTCTTTTAACTTATCCGTCAGTGCATTAATAAACGGATCATCCTGTGTATATGTCACTACACCAACCCGAAGCACATCCCTGTCTGTCTGTATCCTCTGGTCCTGTTGACACCCCGTAACAGCAAATGACATTGTGCTCACAAGAACCAGTATACTTTGTGCCATCCTGCCTTTTTTACTCATAAGAATACAACAACCTTTCCATATCATCATCCGAAAACAACTCTTCCCCATCAAGCTCTCTGACTCCTGTGTTACAGCTTTCCAACTGGTAGAATCTGTGATTTAATTTTTCAGCAATTTCCTCTACACTCTTATAACCAATCTCATATCCATCAAGAAGTACAATATCTGTAATATATCCATAATCCAACAACGCGATAGATTTAATACTGCTGCCAATGCCGTATATTTCTGCTCCGTAATAAGTGCCGTTTTCCGCCTGTTCCGCCTGTTCCCCCAGTTCAACCAACGCATCGGGATCCAGTACGACCAGCGCATCTACCTTCTCCTTCACGCTCACCATTTCAGATGCCTTCTTTTCCTTTTGATTGTAATAGTACCAGGCAATCTCACAATCTGTGCCTTCCAGTGCATCATTCAGGCCTCTGACACCGTTGTCACTGATATCACTTTTTCTCCATCCTCCCACTACGCCAATTCGCTGTTGTCCATCTTCCTGCAAGCGCGCCGCCAATGTCTGACCAATTTCATAATAATCCGGCTTAATCACCGGCAGACCAGACGCCTTCTGCTCTTCATCATAAATATCTTCTGTGATCAGCAATGTCGGAATGTCTGCACACTCGTTCTCCAGCATTTCCTTTGTCTCACTTCCGGGCGACGGACATATGATAAATGCATCTACCTGATTATCCAACTGTTCTCTGATTGCTTCCCGCTCAACATCAGCATCCTCAATCTCATCTGTATTACAAATAATAAGATGAATCTTATTCAGACTTGCTGACTGTTTCATTCCTTCAATCAATGCATCCCAACGTTGATCTCCTGACTCCGGGAGAATGATTGCCACCCTTGGTTCTTCTACATTCTGATTAAATATCTTATATACAAAAAACAGCGTTAAAACAAAAAGAATCACCTCTGCTGCCATAAATCTGAATTTACTCTTCTTCATCCGGCATCCTCCTCTGTCCATATGTTTGCTTTTCTAATTGTTCCGCATTTTCTTTTGTATAAGGAATTGCCGGAATATGAATCACAACTTTCGTCCCTTCATCCAACTCACTGTATACTTCCAGTCCATATTCCGGACCAAACATAAGCCTGATTCTGGAATGAACATTAATCACCCCTACCCCGGAACCATGTTTTGGAACTTTACTGTTATCTGTCAGAATATTATCCCTTATGTCTTCCGGCATACCCATTCCATTATCCTCTATGCTGATGTAGATATCTTCACCTTTCTTCTCTCCACGTACAAGAATCTGACCATCATCATCCTCGTCCATATTACCTACTCCGTAATATATTGCATTTTCCAGAAGCGGTTGAATCACCAGTTTTACAATACAATAATTTTTAATCTCTTCATCTATCAGAAACTCTACCTTAAATCGTTCTTTATAGCGTACACGCTGAATATTCATATAACTTCTGCCGTGCTGCAATTCGTCTCCAATAGAAATAATTGTCTTTCCCCTGGATAAACTTACACGAAGAAGTTTTGCAAGCTCTGAGATCATCACGACCGCTTCTTTATTTCTCTGCGCCTCGATCATCCAGGTGATTGATTCCAATGTGTTATAGAGAAAATGTGGGTTAATCTGACTCTGAAGTGCATCCAGCTCACTTTTTCGTCTTTCTGTTTGCTGTTGGATAATCTCTTTCATCAGCATTTCAATTTGTTCATATGATTTCTGTACCGAATATCCCAGATGACGAATTTCTGCCGATCCGCCGATATAGATATCTGGCATTGCTCCGGCTTCATATGCCTTAACAGATTCATCTAACTCTCTGATCGGTCTGGATATCTTTCTGGAAATAAAACGGTTGACCTGAAGCAGCATCATCACCAGAATAAGGATTGTTGTAATAATATAATATCGGAATTTATTAATACTGGTTTCCTGCACACTCTCCGGCACCACACCGATCAGCTTCCAGCCCGTATAAGCAACGCTTCCCACTACTACATTCTCTTTCTGTCCGTCCGTCTTCATTTCATAGATGCCATCCTCATAAGATGCCACTTTGTTATTCTTTTCCTTAAAAAGTCCCCTGTTAATCTCCGTCCACCGGGGATGATAAATAATCTCTCCATCTCTGCTGCACAGATAATAATAGATTCCACTCGATGTCTCATTGATCCGCTCCAGCATATCTTCAAGTACTGAATATTTCATATCTACAAGCAACACACCGCTGCCTGATGTACTGCCATCATTAATATCCACCGAACGACTCAGCGACACCACCCGATGATAGCGAAATGTTCCGTCATCAAACAGATTCTGAACATGCGGTGTGGAAAAGTGAATATTTTCTATCTCAGATCTGGCGTCCTGGTACCATTTCTGGTCGGCAACTTTTACATTATCCTTAACTGTCGCCACTGGTTCTGACTCAATCAGCTTCCCATCATATCCATACAGGGCAAGGCTCTGAATCTTATCTACATTCGTTTCATACAGCATACTGAACTGCCTGGTAAATTCCTGACTGGAAATATCATATTGCTGCACAATATTATAATTCGCTGCATCCGAAATCTGCCGAAGATCCAGAAGTGATGAATTTAATCTGTCTATTGTACTTTCTACCGTCATCTCTGTATTCGCTACTGCGCTCTTATCCGATGCCAGTTTAAAACGATGATACAGCAGAAAGCCCATAACCGTAACTGTTACAAGAGACAATGTCATCAGTACAGACAGAATAATTGACTGTATATTAAATTTGGCAAAGGATTTCCTTATTCCGGAATCGTTCTTCCTATCTTTCATTCTGTTCTGCCCTCATAGCCAGCTTATTTTTGCAGATACTTTGTTCTGTACTTGGACGGGGATACCCCGAATCTCTTTTTAAATACATAACTGAAATAATTAGCATCCGGATATCCGACCTTCTCCGCAATCGTATAACTCTTATCATTCGTATTCACCATCAGATCTGCTGCAATGTCCATTCTGTAATCTGTCAGATATGTAATAAATGGCTTGCCTGTCTCCTTTTTAAACACCGAGGAAAAATAAGAATTAGATACCCCAAGTACCGAACACACTTCATCCAGTGATATTTCTGCTTCCATATAGCGATTCTTAACCAGATTCTGTGCCTCTGTTACAAGCCTTCTGGATGTACTGTTCCTCGCATTCTTTAACATATCACTAATTGTCATGGACACTTCTATCAGCCATGCCGCAAGTGTACTTTCATCCATCTCCGGTACTTTTTCATAGTTGCTCTGCATATCTTTGGATATTCCATTAAAATCTATTGAATTATTTACACAGAATCTGTAAAAGCCACTCACAATCTCCATTGTTGCCAAACGATACTGTTCGATCGTATCTGCGTTTTTATGCAATATCTCAATTTCTTTTTTAACCGCCTTTTCAATCTTTTCCTGATTACCTACATGCACTGCCCGAAATAATTCCTGCATCCTGGTCTCTTCTGCCTGTATGGTCAGATTCTGTTCCTTCGGCACAATCTCTCCGATACTGATCGCACGTTTCGTTCCATACAGAACTCTGTAAGATACTGCTTCCCGTGCCCCTTCATAAGAAAGATGAATATGAAACAGACTATCACTTGTTCTTCCTATTCCTGCAGTTACAACTGCTCCCATAATCCGATATGCCCATCTGCAGAACCGGTCACACGCATCTGTTAATTCCGCAACTTTCTCTTCCATCTCCAGTTCCACGATCAGGAGTGTATTCCCCAGATATATAAATTCCTGACATTTCCATTCTGTCGCCAGGCGCTCCTTGATTTCCCGTTCAACTGACATTGACAAAAGCACAGGATCCACGCCATCCGGCACATGAGTGCTGGATGTATGGAAGATTACACAGCAATACAGCGGACCCTGCATTTCCACTCGGTATGCCGAAAGAAATCTCTGATATTCTTGTTCGCTGATCCGGCCTTCTATTAATGACACGAATAAATTTGAACGCAATGCAGGCAGTACTTCCTTAAAATAATCTTCCAGCTTACGCACGTTTAATTTTTCTTCACGCTCACGATCCAAGGTGTTTTTCAATTTTGTCAGACCGGTGGATAATTCCGATGCATTGATCGGTTTCAGCATATATTCCTTAATCTCAAGGTGTACTGCTTCCTGCGCATATTCAAATTCATCAAACCCTGTACACAACAGAATATAGATGTTCGGATAGTCTTTATTCAATCTTCTTGCTAACTCCAGCCCATCCATATATGGCATCTTAATATCCGTCAACACCACATCCGGCTGAAGTTTTTCCACAAGTTCCAGTGCCTTCACTCCGTTTGTCGCACTGCCTACCACTTCAAATCCCAGTTCATCCCAATGGATTAATGCCTGCATCGCATCAATCACTTCCACTTCATCATCTACCAGGATCACTTTGTATTGTTCCATTCTAATACCCCTCTGTCATCCTCCGAGCTTCTGTTATCATTATATCAGAAAATCATATGACACTAAACAATCATATCGTAAAAGCCGCCTTTTTCATCTCTATCCGACGAACAAAGGCGGCTTGCTTATTACTGTTTTTCTAATTATTTCTTCTGTACATATTTCAGACAGTCAAGCGTAACCGCTGCAAGGATAATAATTCCTTCGAAAATGAACTGAAGGTTGGTATCAATTCCAAGAATTGTCAAAGAGTATGTAAGTGATGTAAAGATCAGTACACCAGTTACTACACCTGAGATCTTACCGATACCACCGGTAAATGACACACCACCAACCACACAGGCTGCAATGGCATCCATATCCCATCCCTGTCCATAAGCTGCACTTCCTGAACCGATCATTCGGTTACATTCCAACCATGATCCACATCCATACAGGATACCGGCCAGAATGAATGCTCCCATTGTCACCTTGAATACAGAAATACCAGATACTGCTGCTGCCTCCGGATTTCCTCCTACTGCATACAGGTTCTTACCAAATGTTGTCTTATTCCAGATAAACCATACGATAAGTACTGCTGCTGCAGCCCAGAGAATAATCGTCGGGAACTTACCGATCTGTGGAATAAAAATATTTGGAATAGCAGCATCAATTGCACCAAACGAAACACCCTTGGTAGCGTAAGTTACAAGTCCAAAGATGATCAGCATATTTGCCATCGTCGAAATGAACGGATGCATCTTAAACCTTGCCATAAAAAATCCGGCGATCATCGCAAACATAGTTGTAAGGAAAATACATGTAGCTAATGCCAGTAATGCTTTCTGCACAGGTCCCATAGCAGAAAAGTCAAAAACGTGACCAAACACACTACCTGTATTAATACCGTTATGCATAATGATCGTTGCTGTAACCATACCCATACCAACCATACGTCCTACAGAAAGGTCCGTACCTGTCAGGAGAATCAGTCCTGCAACACCAAGAGCCAGGAACATACGCGGCGATGCCTGCTGTAAAATGTTCAGAATATTGGTCACTGTAAGCAGCTGAGCGTTTTTCACCATCGGTGTAATGATACACAATGCAATAAAAATCATAATGATAACAATATACAAACCGTTTTTGTACAGGAACTGAGATACATTAAACGAATATTTGTAGTTTTCCCAACTCTGGATACGTTTCTGTGCAAACGTGAATTTGGACATTCTCAGAAGGTCGATCAGATGGAACTTATGCATAAATGCATCATGCCTTCTGTCTTTGATCTCCTGGATCCTGGATTCATGTGCCATCTGAGCATCAAACAGTTTATTCTTATAATTGTATTTTTCTGCTTTGATGTCTTCTGCATCTTTCAAACTATTCAGTCTCTGCTTATGTTCAGCCTGAAGGTCCTGTTTCAGCTTATCATAATTACTGTTTTCTGCTTTCTTTTCTGCCTCACAGCTCTTTGCAACAATATCGTAATACTCACTATTATAATGCTTGGCAAGATAACTTTCTGCTTCTGCAATCAACCTGGAAACTTCCTGCTTATTAGCATTTTCTACTGATTTTGCTTTTTCCAGTTCTTTTTTATACTCAGCAATAAGTTTTGCCTGTTCTTCTTTTGATAAATTTTTGTTTTCTTTCGCAATTGCAATACAATTGCTGATATTATTAACCTGATCGGTTCCGTCAACGCGCAGTGCGTCAATCTGATCCTGTATTTTGCCAACGTATTCATCTATCGGCTGCAAAAGCTTTGCTTCATCTTCAACCGAAAGAATTACACTGTTCTCTGCCATATTCACTGCTCCTCTCTATTATAAGTACATTGCACTGAGTCTTAATAATTCTTCCTGATCTGTCTCTTTGGTGTTAACGATTCCGGCCAGGCGACCATTAGACATTACTCCGATACGGTTCGTAATTCCCAGAATCTCCGGCATCTCAGAAGAAACTACAATGATTGTTTTTCCCTGTTTTGCCATATTAATGATCAGTTCATAAATTTCATATTTTGCTCCGACATCGATTCCTCTGGTAGGATCGTCCATCATAAATATACTCGGCGAACGTTCCAACCACTTTCCAAAGATAACCTTCTGCTGGTTTCCTCCGGAAAGACTTGAAATCATATCATCCGGTCCCATGCATTTGGTGTGCATGATTCGGATCTTTTCTGCAGTTGCACGTACCATACGATCATGTGACAATGCAATTCCATTCTTATAATGATTCATATTTGAAATAGTCGTATTAAAGGTAAGGTCACCTTTCAGGAACAGACCATTTGCCTTTCTTTCCTCCGTAATCAATGCAAATCCATGATCCATTGCCTCCCTTGGAGAATTGAAATTCATGATTTTACCATTGTATATTACATTACCTTCCGCTCTGGTACGCATTCCAAATATTGTTTCCAGAAGTTCGGTTCTTCCGGCACCAACCAGACCATAAAAACCAAAAATCTCACCTTTTCTAATATCAAACGAAATGTTCTGAAGCTTTGGTGCATATTTCGTCGAGAGATTCTGTACAGAAAAAACTGTCTCTCCCGGTTCATTATCTACAGGTGGAAAACGGTTATCAAGAGAACGCCCAACCATGGCTGCGATCAGCTCATTCATATCTGTGTCCTTGCTCTCTTTCGTCATAACCAGATTACCATCTCGCAATACTGATATCTCATCACAAATTTCAAGGATCTCGTCCATTTTGTGAGAAATATAGATCAACGAAATTCCCTGTGATTTCAATTGCCGCATCATCTTAAACAACTTTTCCACTTCCGGTGCTGTCAGTGAAGATGTTGGCTCGTCCAGTACGATCACCTTCGAATTATAGGAAATCGCTTTTGCGATCTCGCACATCTGACGCTGCGATACAGACATTTTCTTCATCGGCTGCGTCAGACTCACTGTAATTCCAAGCTTTCGGAACAACTTCGACGTTTCCTTTTTCATTCTTGCCTCGTCAACGATTCCGAATGAATTTTTCGGATATCGTCCAAGGAACATATTATCCACTACGCTTCTTTCCAGACACTGATTCAGCTCCTGATGAACCATTGCCACCCCATTTTCAAGCGCATCCTTCGGACCTGAGAAATTAACTTCCCGTCCATCCAATACAATTGTCCCCTCATCTTTCTGATAGGTTCCAAATAGACATTTCATCATTGTCGATTTTCCGGCACCATTCTCACCCATAAGTCCCATGATAGATCCGGGTTTGACATTCAGGTCGATATGTTTCAGAACCTTATTCCTGCCGAATGATTTGCTCATGCCATTAATCGATAAGATGTACTTATTCTTATCCTCTGCCATAGCTCTGCTTCCTTTTCTTAGAGAAAGAAGGGCATCCAGCCCGACACCCTTCTTCATTTCATTCATTTACTGTTTTACTTACTTCTTAGTTAGAAAGGATTGATGTATATGCTGCTGCGTTATCTGTCTTAACCATGTTAATTGCAAATGCATCATACTCTCCAGGATTACCAAGACGGTTTGTGATGTTAGACTCTGTCTGTCCATCTCCACCGATGTAATCTACAGTTAAATTAAGAAGATCATCGTAGTTCTCAAGCAGTGGCTGATATGTAGAACTCAGGAAATTATCAGATGAGTTATAAATGTTCAGCCATACTTTCTTAGATGGGCTCTTCTCTGAATCCAGCTGATTAGAAACCTTATCATAAATCTTGGTAGAATCTGTAAAGTCTTTGTAGTTATCAGCTGTTACTGCAACATTCAATGCGTAGTAAGATCTTTCTTCTTCGCTGTATCTGTAATCTTCACCTTCTGTCAGGCAGTTACCAGCCTCATCAGCTGTACCGATACCTGTATCAATATCTACTCCGTCAAGTGAGTTACGGAGAACTCTCAGTGTCAGATAAGCCTGAACATCTGCATGCTGTGAAATTGTTCCGCCGTATCCTTCGGCGATAGCTGCTACCGCATCACTGTTTGCATCATATCCAAATGTAGGAACTTTGCTGTCTTTTGCCCATGCATTGAACATTGACATTCCCATACCATCATTGTTAGAAACAACAACATCAATCTCATCGCCAAATGATGCTGTCCATGTTCCGATTGCATTACCGGCTGTAGCCGCATCCCATGTTGCTCCTGCTGAGTTCTTCATTTCCTGAGATGCTAATTCACGGATTGTAAATGTCTTTCCATCAATCTCAATAGTAGCATCCTGAACAACTTTAGATGATCCATCTACATTTGTTCCTGCCGGAGTAGAATCAACATTGCCATCAGTTTCTACGCCTGTACCAAGAGCTGAACGAACACCGCGTGTACGTGCAATTGAATCATTATGTCCGATATCTCCGATCGCAAGTACGTAACCGATCACTCCGTCACCATTTCTGTCGATCTTGTCCGCATTAGCTTTGATATAATCTACAACCATCTGACCCTGAAGTTCAGCACCCTGGTTAGCATCAAATCCTACATAATAAGTATCTTTGTTAAAATTCAGTGCATCCTGATCCAGCTCTCCGGTTGAACTGTTGGATGGCTGACGGTTGAACCAGCACAGTGGTTTATCTTTGTTGGCTGTGCTGCTCTCTGAAGAACTTGATGACTTAGATGAATCAGATGAACCTGAAGATCCGCCACAGCCTGCCAGAGATAATGCAAGCGTTGCTGCCAGCATTGTTGCAATTACTTTTCTTTTCATTTTTCTTTCCTCCCATTTGGTTGTTTTGTTCTATAAGCCCTTCGCTTAATTGATTAATTTAATTATAATAACGAACCAGACCGGAAAGAATAGAATATTTTTGGATTAATTATCAATATTTTTATATTGATCTATGTTTTTTT
>ERZ1034920.520-NODE-520-length-30287-cov-5.342948_pt1 | contig 30287 bp, 25 predicted proteins | sample MGYA00520688_ERZ1034920 | MGnify/ENA primary metagenome ERZ1034920 (study PRJEB33766, sample SAMN09781785) | gut metagenome | biome: gut microbiome | host: Homo sapiens | place: Madagascar | study: EMG produced TPA metagenomics assembly of the PRJNA485056 data set...
CCCCCGTCTACCGCTTCAGCGTGGACGGCGAGGAATGGGTCACCATCGGCCTGCGCGGCCACATCCTGGAGCCCGACTTCACGCCGCAGCTCGTCTACAAGAAGCGCGGCGGCTGGCAGGGCGTCACCGTCGACGGCGAGATCGTGCCCGCCGACATCCCGGCGAGCCTGCCCAAGCCCCCGTTCAAAAAGAAGAAGCCCTTCACCGAGGACGGCGTGGAGCTCAAGGGCTGGAAGATGGACGCGCTGCCGTACCTGGTCTACGCGCCCATCGAGAAGCTCCCCAAGGAGAAGGACATCATCCGCTCCCTCAAGAACCTCGCCAAGAAGGCCGACTCGGTCATCATCGCGACCGACTTCGACCGCGAGGGCGAGCTCATCGGATCCGACGCGCTCTCGTGCATCTTGGAGGTCAACCCCGACGTGCCGGTGAGCCGCGCGCGCTACTCCGCCTTCACGAAGGGCGAGATCACGCATGCGTTCGGCAACCTGGTCGACGTCGACTTCGATCTGGCGAGCGCCGGCGCGTCGCGCCAGGACATCGACCTGATCTGGGGCGCGGTGCTCACGCGCTACCTGACGCTCGTGAAGTTCGCCGGCTACGGCAACGTGCGCAGCTCCGGCCGCGTGCAGACGCCCACCCTCGCGCTCATCGTGGCGCGCGAGCGCGAGCGCCTCGCGTTCGTGCCCGAGGACTACTGGGTGATCCGCGGCCGCTTCGACGCGGGCGCGGTCGCCGGCCCGACCGACGGCGAGGGCGAGCTCGCCTTCGAGGCGCCGCACGCCACGGCGCGCTTCAAGGAGGAGGCGGCCGCCAAGACGGCGATGGCCCGCATCGAGGGCGCGACGTCGGCCCGCGTGTCCGCCGTCGAGAAGAAGCGCCGCCGCGTGGCGCCGCCCGTGCCGTTCAACACGACGAGCCTGATGGCGGCCGCATCGGCGGAGGGCCTCTCCCCGGCGCGCACGATGCGCATCGCCGAGAGCCTGTACATGGACGGCTACATCAGCTATCCGCGCGTCGACAACACGGTGTATCCCAGCACGCTCGACCTGCGCGAGACCGTGCAGGCCATCGCCGGCAACCCCGCCTACGCGCCGTACTGCAAGAAGCTGCTGGCCAAGGGCAAGCTCACGGCGACCCGCGGCAAGAAGGAGACCACCGACCATCCGCCCATCTATCCCACGGCGCTCGCGACGCCCGACAACCTGGCGCCGGCCGACTGGAAGCTCTACAACCTGATCGCGCGCCGCTTCTTGGCCACGCTGTCGGATGCGGCGACCGTCGAGGGCACCAAGGTGACGCTCGATGTGGCCGGCGAGCCGTTCGTCGCGAAGGGCGACGTGCTGGTGGAGCCCGGCTTCCGCGCGATCTACCCCTACGGCCTCAAGAAGGACGAGCAGCTGCCCGCGCTCGACGAGGGCCAGCAGATCGCCTTCAACGGCGCCACCTGCACCAAGAAGCAGACCGAGCCCCCCGCGCGCTACAGCCAGGGCAAGCTCATCCAGGAGATGGAGAAGCTGGGCCTGGGCACCAAGTCCACGCGCCACAGCATCATCGAGCGTCTTTACACGGTCAAGTACATCCAGAACGACCCCATCGAGCCGAGCCAGCTGGGCATGGCGGTGTGCGATGCGCTCGACAAGTTCGCGCCCCATATCACGCATCCCCAGATGACGGCGGAGCTCGAGGAGGAGATGGACGCGATCGCCGAGGGCGGCAAGACCAAATCCGACGTGGTCATGAACTCGCGCAACCTGCTCTCCGAGCAGCTCGCCAACCTGATGCCTCACTCCGAGGAGGTGAAGGACGCGCTCGCCGACGCGGTCGCCGCCGACGCCTACGTCGGGAAATGCCCCAAGTGCGGCAAGGACCTGCAGCTGCGCGCCAGCCAGAAGACCCGCGGCATGTTCATCGGCTGCGCCGGTTGGCCGGATTGCGACGTGACCTACCCGCTGCCCAAGGGCAAGATCGAGGCTTTGCCCGAGCCATGCCCGACGTGCGGCATGCCCCAGGTCAAGGTGACGGCGTTCCGTTCCAAGCCGCGCACGATCTGCATCGACCCCAACTGCGCGAGCAACGTGGAGCCCGACGTGGTCGTGGGCGAGTGCCCGACGTGCAAGGCCAAGGGCGTCTCCGCCAAGCTCGTCGCCCGCAAGAACCCCAAGACGCTGAACCGCTTCATTCGCTGCGAGAACTACGACGAGTGCGGCACCGGCTATCCGCTGCCGCAGTACGGCAAGCTCACCGCCACCGACGAGGTGTGCGAGCATTGCGGCGCGCCGATGGTGATCGTCACGACCAACCGCGGCCCGTGGAAGCTGTGCCCCAACTTCGACTGCCCCGGCAAGGAGAAGGACGACGCCAAGAAGTCCTCCGGACGCGGTCGCGGGGGAGCGCGCCGGGGCGGCGCCAAGCGCTCGACGCGCAAGAAGGCCTAGCATCATGAGCGACTCGACCTCGACGGTGGCGCTCAACGCCGCCGAGACCCAGAAGGCCATCGAGCGCGTCGCCCAGGGCAAGAAGAAGATGCCGCCCGCGCGCGTGCTCGTGTCGGCCATGCTCGCGGGCGCCTACATCGCGTTCGGCGCGCTGTTCTTCTGCCTGGTGACCTCGGATGCCAGCCTGCCGTTCGCCGTCTCGCGCGTTCTGGGCGGTGTGAGCTTCTGCCTGGGCCTCGTGCTCGTGGTGTGCTGCGGGTCGGAGCTGTTCACCGGCAACATCATGATGATGGGCGCGCTCGGCACGGGCACCGTCTCGTGGGGGCACATCCTGAAGAACTGGTCGCTGGTGTGGCTCGGCAACTTCGCGGGCGCCCTGGTGGCGATCGCGCTCGTGTTCTTCGCCGATATCGGGGCGATGAACGGCGGGGCGGTCGCCGAGACCATGGTGAACGTCGCCGCCGGCAAGGCGGTGTTCGACGCGCCCGTGCTCTTCTTCAAGGGCGTCCTCTGCAACATCTTCGTGTGCCTGGCCGTGCGCATCGGCTTCTCGTCCCGCGCCATCGTCGACAAGGTCGTCGGCGTGCTCCTGCCCATCACGGCGTTCGTCGCCTGCGGGTTCGAGCACTGCGTGGCGAACATGTTCTTCCTGTTCATGGGCTTGGCGCAGAACCTGGCGGGCGTGGGGGCCGTCGGCGCGGTCGATCCGGCGGGCATCGCGTTCAACCTGGTGGTCGTCACGCTCGGCAACATCGTCGGCGGCGTCATCGTCGCGGGCGTGTACTGGTTTTTGCTGGGCACCCGTCGCGGGGAGCGCTAGGCTTCTGCACGCCGCTTATCTGGACGGATGGTGGAAGGGCTGGCGCACCGGCGCCCATCGCCGTCGGAGGGTATACAATGGCGCCCGTTGGATTGCAACGGCGGGCGAGCGTCCGCATTTCGACTGAAAGGCTCATCATGGATGTGAAGGAAAAGGCCCTCGAGCTGCATCGCGAGTGGAACGGCAAGCTGGACACCGTGCCCAAGATGGACATCTCCACGCGCGAGGATCTGGCGCTGGCGTACACGCCGGGCGTCGCCGAGCCGTGCAAGGTGATCGCGAAGGATCCCGCCGCGGTGTACGAGTACACCCAGAAGGCCAACACCATCGCCGTGGTGAGCGACGGCAGCGCCGTGCTCGGCCTGGGCAACATCGGGCCGCTTGCCGCCATGCCCGTCATGGAGGGCAAATGCGCCCTGTTCAAGAGCTTCGGCGACGTCAACGCCGTGCCGATCTGCCTTGACACCCAGGACGTCGACGAGATCGTCGAGACCGTCATCCGCATCGCGCCCGCCTTCGGCGGCATCAACCTGGAGGACATCTCCGCGCCGCGCTGCTTCGAGGTGGAGCGCCGCCTGATCGAGGCGCTCGACATCCCCGTGTTCCACGACGACCAGCACGGCACCGCCATCGTCGTGCTCTCCGGCGTCATCAACGCGCTGCGCCTGACCGGCAAGAAGAAGGAGGACTGCCGCGTGGTGGTCAACGGCGCCGGCTCCGCGGGCATCGCCATCGCCAAGCTCTTGCTGACCTACGGTTTCGCGCATCTGACGCTGGTCGACCGCTGCGGCATCATCAGCTCGCGCTCCGAGGGCATCAACGAGGCGCAGCGCGCGATGCTGGCCACCACCAACCTCGACGACGTCGACGGCACGCTGGCCGACGCGCTCAAGGGCGCCGACATCTTCATCGGCGTGTCCGCGCCCAACATCGTGTCTGAGGAGATGGTGGCCTCCATGGCCGACGACGCCATCCTGTTCGCGATGGCCAACCCCGATCCCGAGATCCTGCCCGACGCCGCCAAGCGCGCCGGCGCCCGCGTGGTGGGGACGGGCCGCTCCGACTTCCCGAACCAGATCAACAACGTGGTGGCGTTCCCCGGCATCTTCAAGGGCGCGCTCAACGCCCGTGCGACGCGCATCACCGAGGAAATGAAGCTCGCCGCTGCCGAGGCGCTCGCCGCGCTCGTGTCCGACGAGGAGCTCTGCGAGGACTTCATCATGCCCGAGCCCTTCGATCCGCGCGCCGTCGACGCTGTGGCGCATGCGGTGGAGGCAGCGGTCTAAACGCATCTCTATCGTGCTTGTCCGCCCCGGATGGCGGGGCGTGGCACGTGCTCAGACAGGTCCTCGCCTTTTGAACAACGCGATCTCCGATCGCGTTCAAGAGGCTGCGGATACTGCGCGCGAGCCACGCCCCGCCATCCGAGGCTGCTTTTTTGATGATAACGTAGCTCAGATCCGGGACGAGGGGCTCGCGCGCAGTATCCGCACGGTCAACAGTCCGGTGGACTGTTGACAGGCATTCTTCCCGCCCGAGCGGGCGGGTGGGCGTTTCGTGCGAGCGCAGGACTTGTTTGAGCACGTGCCCCTCGTCCCGGATCTGAGCGGACGGCTTGGATATCTGGAGGGAGATTACCGTCCCGTCGCCAGGTCGGTCCACATGGAGAGGGCGCCGAAGCGGGAGGACATCCAGTCGTTGCCGAACCACTGGTTGAAGAACTGCGCGATCGGCGTGTCGATCGGAGCGCCCGAGAGGCGCAGATACCAGAAGTCGAAGCTGGCGAGTGTCATCGCGACGTCGAGCGCCATGAACGTCGCCATGATGATGGTGAGGGGTCGGCGCGCCTGCGGGGGGATGAGGCCGATCAAACGCTCCATCAGAGGGATCCCGAAATACGCCCAGGCGGCGCCCGCGATTCCCCACACGACCATCGTGCTCACGCACGTGTAGCCGCCGAAGTTGAGCGGCTGGTCGACGTAGCTCCACGCCACGATGCCGAAGAAGCTCTCCCAGAACCAGCCCGCAAAAAACTCCAGCACGCCGCCCACCAGCGCGCAGACGGCGAAGATGACGACGGGGTTGCGGCCTTTGAGGTTGTTGGCGGAAAGCGTCATCAGCACCGCGCCCAGGCCGTACAGGGGGCTGAACGGGCCCCATACCAAGCCGGCGCGGCTTTTCACATAGCCGTCCATGAGCGCGGCGACGATCGTCTCGCCGACCAGTCCGATGAAGCTCGTGATCACGAAGATCCAGAACAGGTTGAACAGGGACGCGTCGATGAAGCGGCGTCCGGAGGCGTCGGAGGCCTGGGCCGATATGCGGGATGCGATGCGTGCCATGCTCCGCATTATACGCCCGGCGGGTGGAGGGCGCGCCTTGCGCCTTGCATCTTCCGGACAGATCGGTATACTTCTCGCAGCGGGTGTCTGCGACCCGCCGCACGGCCTTTTTCCGGCGCATTCTGAGGGGACGATCGTCCTGCCGCCGCCAAGGCACGCTATCAGGCCCGATGTTCTGCATCCATCGAGGCCGTCCTCGGTTGGCGTTTCTGTCGACGCCCGCCATGCGATTCCATCACGAGTGAACACGACGCATCCGCATGCGATGCCCGCTTGCGGTTGCATGAAGGAGAACTACCATGAAGATGATCCCCGTTGTCGCCCTCGCCGGCTGCCTGTCCATTGCCGCCCTCGCCGGCTGCAGCTCCAGCCAGCCCGCCTCCTCCGACACCGCCGAGAAGTCCGACGAGGCCGTCGAGCAGATCGAGCTCGAGACCGTCGAGATGCAGAAGATGTCCGCCGCCGACCTGGAGGCCAACCTCGACAACGAGGACTACCTGGTCGTCGACGTGCGCGAGGCCGCCGATTACGATGCCGGCCACATCCCCGGCGCCGTCAGCGCCGACCTCGACGCCGCCGTCAACGGCGACAACGCCACGGGCGTCGCGTCCCTGACCGCCGCGCTGCTGGAGGCCACCGGCTCCGAAAACGGCGAGGGCAAGACCATGGTTCTCGTGTGCTACAGTGGCAACAAGTACGCCCAGGCCGGCACCGACATCCTCAACTACCTGGGCGCCGACATGGGCAACGTCTACACCCTCGACGGCGGCATGAAGGGCTGGACGGGCGAGACGGTCACCGAGTAGGCGCTGTTTCCAGAAACCCCCATCAACGCCATCCCGCGGTCATGAGCCGGGTCCCGAAGCGTCGGGTCCCGGCTTGCCGTGCGTTGGCGGGAGGGGAGAAAGGCCCCAGGTCTCATGAATCCTAGAATCGCCGTGTGGGTGCAGCGCGGCGTCATCATCGCGGTGGTCGTCGTCGCGCTGGCGCTGTACGCGTTCGCGCCGACGGTGCGCGATGCGGTCAACTCGGTGCTCGCGATGTTCGCCACCGGGGACTTCTCCGCAGCCAGCGAGTTCATGGCGCAATACGGCGCCTGCGCCGCCGCCGTGTCGTTTCTGCTGATGGTCTTCCAGTCCATCGCCGCGCCGCTGCCCGCGTTCCTCATCACCATCGCCAACGCCAACCTCTTCGGCTGGTGGCAGGGCGCCATCCTGTCGTGGACCAGCTCCATGGTCGGCGCGGCGCTGTGCTTCTGGATCGCCAAGGCGCTCGGCCGCGAGGCGGTCGAGAAGCTCACGAGCAAAGCCGGGCTCCAGCGCATCGATGAGTTCTTCGAGCGCCACGGGAGCCAAAGCGTGCTCATCGCGCGCCTGCTGCCGTTCGTGTCGTTCGATTGGGTGAGCTATTTCTGCGGCCTGACCTCGATGTCGTTCGGGTCGTTCATGGTCGCCACCGGCATCGGCCAGCTTCCCGCCACCATCGTGTACTCCTATGTGGGCGGCATGCTCACGGGCGGCGCCCAGATGCTGATGTACGGCCTGCTCATCCTGTTCGCCCTGGCCGTTTTGATCGTGATCGTGCGGCAGGTGTACGCCGAGCGCGTCAAGCGCAGGGAGGCTGACGCCGAAGGGGGGCGGACGTCCTGACGCGCGCATCCCGCTTGACAAAGCCCCTTGCCCTGTTCCTGGCCGTCGCGGCGGAGGCCGCCGGAGCGACGATGGCGGCGGAGTCGGCCGAGGCGGTCGAGGAGCGTGGGTGAGATGAGCCTGCCGACCAGGATCGCCCGTCGCGTCATCCTCGCCGAGAAGGCGCGCTATCCGTTCAGGAACTACCGCTATGCACGGGGTGGAAGCGTCCTGTTCGTGGGATGCAACGTCGCCTCGCTGTACCCGCGGACCGTCGCGGCGGTGCGTGGGATCTTCGAGGAGCGCTTGGGCGTCGGCTGCGTCTTCGACTGCTGCGGATCGCCGCTGCAGCTGGAGGGCTTCGATGCGCGGGCGCTCCGGGTGCGCGACGACGTCGTGCGGCGCCTGCGCGCGCGGGACGTGGACGAGGTGGTCGCGCTCTGCCCCAACTGCGCGTCGATGTTCTCGGACGTGCCGGACCTGCGCGTGACCAGCGTGTACGCCAAGCTGTGCGAGCTGGGCGTCGGCCGCGCGCTCGAGCCCGACGGCGCCGTGTTCGTCCCCTGCCCCGACCGCGCGCAGCGGACGTGGCTCGTCGATGTGCTCGCGTGCTTCGACGGAGCTCCTCCGGTGCTCGATCGGGCGCCGTGCTGCGGGTTGGGGAGGGGCAGCCTGCAGGATCCCGATCACTCGCGCGGGTTGGCGCGGCGCTGCTTGGAGCAGGCGCACGCGGCGGCCGACGGTCCGCTTTACGTGTACTGCGCTTCCTGCGCGGGGCAGTTCGCCTCGTGCGGCGAGGCGGGCGTGCGCTATGTGCTGGCGGAGCTCCTGGGCACGGGGGAGGGGCCCGACGTCGGCTCCTCGCTCGCGAACCGGGGGCGCGCTACGTTTCTGTAGGCGATGGCCGGCGCCGGATTGGTTTTCGTTTGGGCCGCGGCACGCGCGCGTGGCTCGGGATGCGGCGGCGATGATGGTTGACCGATGAGGAAGGAGGATGCAGGCATGGCGAAAGGGGGATTCGCTCATGATGCGGCCGATCGCGCCGCGCTTGTCATGCTCACGCGCGCTCCTCTGCCCGGACGTGCGAAAACGCGCATGATGCCGCAGCTCAGCGCCTCCGAATGCGCCGATCTCCAGCGTTGCCTGCTCCAGGACGCCGCGCTTCTGTGCCGCAGTCTCCCGTCATCCATGGACGTCTTCGTCGCCTATGCACCGGAGGGCAGCCAAGCGGCCGTCCGCTCGGCGTTCGACGCTCCTGCGGAGTATTTCGCGCAGCGTGGCCGCGACATCGGGGAGCGCATGCTCGACGCGGCGCGCCATGTGTTGTCCGCCGGCTACGGTAGATGCGCCCTGATCGGCTCCGATGCGCCGGAGCTCGAAGCGTCGGACGTCGAGCGCGCGCTATCGCGGCTCGACGGCTGCGACGCCGCGTTCGTGCCATCGACGGACGGCGGGTACTGCCTGATCGCCTTGAAGGCGGTCGAAGAGGCGCTGTTCTCCTTGGAGTCGTACGGGCATGGCGCGGTGCTCCGCCAGACGCTGGACGCCGCCTCCGCCGTGGGACTATCCTGCGACGTGCTCCCCGCGATCGACGACATCGATTGCTGGGACGATGCCGTCTTGCTGCTTGCGCGCGCGGAGGCCGACCCGCGCAAACGCGAGCTGAGCGTCGTGCGGTTTTTGCGTGGGATCGAGGCTGCACGATGAGCGTCGAGGCCCGCAACGGCGCTGGGGCGCGTACGGGCGGCTGTGCAGAAGAGCGTACGGGCGGCGTCGTGGGGAAGCGTGCCGACCGGGTGAAATGCCCAGATGAGCCGCTCATCTCGATCATCATCCCGACCCTCGACGAGGCTCGCGTCATCGACGCGTTGCTGTCCCAGCTCGCGCCTTTGCGCGGCCGCTGCGAGATCGTCTTCGTCGACGGCGGATCCTCCGACGGAACCCGCGAGGCGATCCTCGACGCGGGGTTCCGGCTGGTCGACGCGCCGCGAGGCCGCGGCATCCAGCTCAACGCCGGTGCGCGCGCCTCAAGCGGGCAGATCCTGTTCTTCCTGCATGCCGATAGCGCTCTGCCGCCCGACCCCCTCGGCGAGATCCGCCGGGCGATGCGCGGGCACCGCGTGGGGTGCTTCGGCGTGCGCTTCGAGCCCTCCAGCCCGCTGATGCTCTGCTGCCGCCTCCTGTCTAATTTCCGCTGTTACGTACGACGGATCATGTTCGGCGACCAGGGCATCTTCATCGACCGCGATCTGTTCTTCGAAGTGGGCGGCTTTCCCGACCTGCCGCTCATGGAGGATTACCAGTTCTCGCTCGACCTGCGCGCGCGGGGGTTCCGCCCCGCGGCGACCCGCCGCAGGATCGCCACCTCGTCGCGCCGCTACGGCACCACGCCCGCCTCGCGCATCAAGACGATGCTCCTCATGGGCCGGCTGCGCCGGATGTACCGCGAGGGCGCGCCCGTCGACGAGATCGCCCGCATCTACGGGCAGGCGCGCTGAAAAGAGAAGAGGGAGACGCGGAGGAGGGAATGCTCCTACGTCTCCCTCTCGGATGCGCCGCCGGGGGGAACGGGGCGGCGCGGAGAGTGATCGTTCGGCAGGGGCCTGCGCGCTCAGCGCCTTGCCGCCATGCCGTTCAATGGCGCCTTACGCTTTGGGAAGCGCGTTGGCGATGAGCTCGTCGAGCTCCTCGTCGGACAGATCGTAGCCGTAGAACGTGGAGTAGTAGCTCTTCGTCACGTCCGCGATGCTGTCGTCGAATTTGTCGGGGTACAGCAGGCGGGGCAGCCACTGCATACCCATGACCTGGTTGACCGTCGGCGGGCTGTTCAGCCAGTTGTACGGGGTGCCGGGCGCCTCGTAGTAGTTGCCGTTGTCGATGGCGGCGATGCCGTCCCATGCCGGATCGTCGGCGACGGTGTCGTAGATGCTTCCGGAGGCGAACACGATCAGGTCGGGGTTCCACAGCGCGATCTGCTCGAGGCTGGTCTCGCTGCCCATGCCGGTGTTGCTCGGATTGTCCATGACGGCCAGGTTGTCAGCCACCAGGTCGACGACCTCGGCCTGCTGGGTGCCCTTGGCGATGACGTTGGTGCCGTCCTCGCCCATGAGGTACAGCACGTTGGCGCGCTCATCGTCGGAGATGGTGCTCATCACATCGACGACCTCGTCATAGGCGTTCTGGCAGTACTCGGACAGCTCGTTGCCGCGCTCCTCCATGCCCAGAAGCTCGCCCAGCTTCTCGTAGGACACGCCGTAGTCGTCCATGTTGGTCTCGATGAACACGCAGGGGATGCCGAGCTCCTCCTGCAGCTGATCCAGGCCGGAGGCCACATCGTCGTCCAGCACGCCGGTGTCGATGATCACCTGCGGATCTGCGGCGGCGATGGCCTCCTTGTTCAGGTCGCCCTTGGCGCCGAAGATCGCGCCGAACACGGGCAGTTCGGACGTGTCGACGCCCAGGTACTTCTGCTGATCCTCGGAGAGCTCCTGCGACAGGCCGACCATCTTCTCGGGCGCCATGGTCAACAGCACCTGGTTGGCGGTGTGGCCGGACGGGGCGATGCGGTCGATGACGGCGGGCACCTCGACGGTGCGGCCGGCGGAGTCGGTGAACTCGCGCGTCTCGCTCGTCGCCGCTGTCTGCTCGCTGGACTGCTGGGATCCCTCCTCGGATCCGCCTCCCGACGAGCAGCCGGTCACCGCGAACGCCACGCCCAGGCACAGCGTCAGCGCCGCCAGCACCGACGCGATGCGCGCGGCGCCATTCTTCGGCAAAGCCTTCATGTTCCCTTCCTTTCCTTTCCTTTCGGGCCCGCGGCCCCTGCCGCGGGCGGGTTACCGTGCGATCTCATTGACAGGCACGCATACGCGCACCTTATCGCCGTAAAGGGAGTTCACCTCCACGTCCACCCCGTAGATGGCGCTCACCAGCTCCGCGGTGATGACGTCTTTGGGGTCGCCGTAGGCGAACACGCGTCCGTCGTTGATGACGAGGGTCTTGTCGGAATAGAGGAACGCCTGGTCGGGCTGGTGCGTCGACTGAACGATGGAGAGTCCCTCGCGCGCCAGCTGACGCACGCACGACAGCACGCGCACGGTGTTGCCGTAGTCGAGCGCGCTCGTCGGCTCGTCCATGATGATGGTGCGCGCGTTCTGCGCCAGCGCGCGGGCGATCAGCACGAGCTGCTGCTCGCCGCCCGAGATCTGCGTGTAGGTGCGGTGCGCCAAGTGCTCCACGCCGATGCGCGCAAGCGCCGCGTAGGCGCGCTCGATGTGGCGCGGGCCGGGCGAGCGCAGCATGCCCAGGTCGTTTCCCGTGCTCATGAGCACGACGTCGAGCACCTCGTAGTCGTACACCGGCGCGTGCGACTGGGGGATGTAGGAGATCTCGCGGGCGCGCTGCTTGATGGAGAGGGTCTTCATGTCCTTGCCGTTGACGACGATGCTGCCCGTGTAGCGCGGGTTCAGCCCCAGGATGCAGCGGAACAGGGTGGATTTGCCCACGCCGTTGGGGCCCAGCACGTTGACGAGCGTGCCGTCGGGGATGGAGATGTCGATGTCGTGCAGCACCTCGTGGCGGCCGTACGAGAACGACAGGCCCTTGATGTCGATGCTCATCGGCTACACCTTCTTCTTCCTCGTGATCAGGTACAGGAAGAACGGCGCGCCCACGAACGCCGTGAGGATGCCGATGGGGATCTCGGAGGTGGCCGCCATGCGGGCCACGTCGTCGACGATGAGCAGGAAGCTCGCGCCCAGAAGCATGCTGGTGGGGATGAGCTTGCGGTAGTCGCTGCCCACCATCATGCGGCACAGATGCGGGATGACCAGGCCCACCCATCCGATCATGCCGGTGACCGACACGCTGGCGGCCGTGCACAGCGTCGCCGCCAGGATGATGAGCAGCCGCAGCCGCTTGGCGTTGACGCCCATGGTGGCGGCTTCGTCGTCGCCCATCGTCAGGATGTTGATGCGCCAGCGCAGCGCGAACAGCACGACGATGCCCACCGCCATGGGGATGAAGGCGAGCGCGATGTCGGACATCTTGGCGCTGTTGAGGCTGCCCATGAGCCAGTAGGTGATCTCCGCGAGATCGTCGTCGGGATCGGCCACCAGCTTGGTGAACGACACGCAGGCCGAGAACAGGCTGCTGATCATCGTGCCCGCGAGCACGGTCACCAGGATGCGGTTGCCCTTGGCCCGCGCGCTCACCAGCAGCACCAACAGCACGCTGGCGATGGACACGACGAAGGCGTTGAGCGTGATCCCCAGGGCGCTGAACCCCCACAGGATCGCCAACGAGGCGCCGAACGCCGCGCCCTGAGAGGCGCCCAGGATGTCGGGGGAGACGAGCGGGTTCTGGAACGTCCCCTGAAACGCCGCGCCGGCAGTGGCCAGGCAGCAGCCCACCAGGATCGCCAGCACGATGCGCGGCAGGCGCACGTTGAAGAAAAGGGTGGCCTGCTGGTCGGTCCAGGTTTGCGGCAGATCGATGCCGGGGATGGCGTCGACGAGCATCATCAGCGCCTGGCCCGGCTCGATGGGGTAGCGCCCCAGCATCAGCGAGGCGCAGACGGTGACGACGAGGAAGATTCCCAAGCCGATGATGACGGCGACGGCGCGCCGCGTCGCGGCGCTGGGTCCGATCGCGGAGGCGGGGCGGCCCGTGTCCGGCGCCCCGCTTCCCGCGACGATGTTCTCCTCGATTGCCATGATCCCCTAAAGCGAATATACGAGAATGTGAATAATACGCGCCTAAGTATATCCCAATTCATCGGTATGCAATCGAGAATTATCCTGAACGAGCATTTATTTACGCTCGAGCGAGAGCATCTGGATGGCCTCGCCGAAGAGCTTGCCGGCGCCGTTCTTGACGGCGAAGCGGGTTTTCTCCGGGTCGCCCACGATGCTGCCCGAGAGCATGTCGACGCCCCATTTGAACAGGAACGGCGACATGACGACGCTCGGCCCCACCATGACCGTGCGGGCGTTCGCGGTCAGGTCGAGCAGGCGCGGCGCGGTCTTGTTGATGATGGTCACGCCCGTGATGAACGCGAAGTCGGTGCCGGGCATCACGTACTCGCAGGCGGGGTCGGGGGTGTCGTCCTCGGAGGACACGTTGCGCTCGAGGACGGTGAGGTCGGCGTACTCCTTGATGCGGTCGACGTGGGGGAAGTGCCCGACGACGGTGACGCGCTGGCGGCGTCCCGCCTCCTGCTCGGCGGCCTGGACGTGCGGGCGCCACATCTCGAACGCGTCGAGCTTGCGGATCGTGCCGTCGGGCAGCTCGACGGGCGCGTCGTATACGGCGCCGAGCGGATCGAGCAGCTCGGAGCGCGCGTACCAGGCGTTGAGGGCGGCCACGCCCAGCGTCGCCTCGTTGAAGTTCCACGACTTGGAGAGCTCCGCCACCTCGCGCAGCTCCATGCCGCGCAGGTCGAGCGTGAAGCGTCGCGGCGCGCCGCCCGAGCAGGTGAAGCTCACGCCCATGCCGCACTCCGCCTCGAGGTAGCTCCAATGCGTGCCCAGGCAGTAGTCGACGACGCGCACGCCGTCGGGGATGCCGCCGATCAGGTGGTTGTAGAACTTCCACGGCGTGTTCTTGTCGTCGGTGCCGGGAAACGAGATCGATGTGTTCTCGGGATGGTCGGCGCGGCAGTGGTTGTGGCAGCCCATGGTGCTCTTCCTTTCTCGCGCCCGTCGGGACGGGCTTCTCCGATCGATTATCCGTAAACGAAAATCTAGTGAAATAAGTATAATATAGGCGAAAGATGATGGGTTCGAGGAAGGTCCGGGAATGCTGTTCGTTCTGACCGGAGGCATCCAAACGGGGAAGACGCGATGGCTGGGCCGCCTCGTCGAGGCGCTTGGAGCCGAAGGCGTGCGCTGCGCGGGCGTGATGGCCCCGGGCGTGTGGCGCGAGCGGCGGCGCGGGACGGCGCTGTCCGCGGGGGAGCTTGCCGTCGGATCGCGCGCGGAGTCCGAGTACGAGAAGCTCGGCATCGACAACGTGCTGCTTCCCGGCGGCGAGCGCGTCCCGTTCGCGCGCCGCGTCGACCTGGCGTGCCAGGCGGGCGCCTACGACAGCCGGAGCCAGTCGGCGCGGGCGGGCCTCGGCTGGGCGATCGACGACGCCGCCATCGCGCGCGTGAACGCGCATTTCCGGGCGCTGGCCGCGGAGCCCGCAGGTGCGCCCGTTTCCGGCGTCGGATCCGCCGATCCTTCGCTGGCGGATGCCCGCCGGCACGCCGCCACGCTGCTGATCGTCGACGAGCTGGGTCGGCTCGAGCTGATGCGGGGCGAGGGCCTCGTCGAGGCGATGGCGCTGCTCGACCGCGGTCCGACCCGGGCGTTCCCGCATGCGCTCGTCGTCGTGCGCGAGGATCTGCTGCCGCTCGCCCACAAGCGCCTTGCTCCTGCCTGGGGCGCACCGGAGCCCATCCGCCCCGACGACGCGGGCGTCGACCGGGTGCGCGCGGCTCTCGGCATGTGAGGGGCGGCGCGATCTTGGGGAAACGCTTTCCGCGTTCTGCCGACCGTTTCCTCCACGAGAAAAAGTCGCAATCGGCGCATTTTAACCAAGTTGGAGAATATGGGGATAGAATCCGGCGAATGCGACGATCGTCTTCTGCGATACGGGGCCCGCTTTCGCTTTGCGCTACAATGATCCGCATGGATACCATCATCACCAAAGAGGCGGTGGCGACCGCCGTATACGAAGCGATTCCGCACCTGGCCTGCGAACTTCCTGCCGACATCCTGGCGGGGCTCGCGGCTGCGCTCGAGCGCGAGGAGGCGCCGCGCGGCCGCGCCGTGCTCTCCCAGCTCGTCGAGAACGCGCGGATCGCACGCACCGACCATGTCCCCATCTGCCAGGACACGGGAACCGTCTGGGTGAGCCTGGAGGTCGGCCCGGGCGTGCTCGTTCCCGCCGACGTGTTCGCCGGCGTCGACGATGCGGTGGCCCGCGCCTACGACGAGGCGCGGCTGCGCAAGTCGGTCGTGCGCGACGCGATCCTCGACCGCGCCAACACCGGGGACAACACGCCCGCGTTCTGCGACATCCACCCGGTCGACGAGCCGGGAGCCGCCCGTCTGCGCATCATGCTGAAGGGCGGCGGCTCGGACAACGCCAGCCGCGTGATCATGCTTCCCCCCGGCGCCGGACGCGCCGGCATCGTCGAAGAGGTCGTGCGCTGCGTGCGCGAGAAGGGCGCCAACGCCTGCCCGCCGCTCGTGATCGGCATCGGCATCGGCGGCACGTTCGACAAGGTCGCGGGCCTCGCCAAACGCGCCCTGATGCGCCCGATCGACGAGCCCGCCGAAGACGCGCGCGCCCGCGAGCTGGAGGAGGAGCTGCTCGCCGCCGTCAACGCGTCGGGCGTGGGTCCGGGCGGACTGGGCGGCGCCACCGCGGCGCTCGCCGTGCGCGTGGCCACCGCGCCCTGCCACATCGCCGCGCTTCCGCTCGCGATCAACATGGGTTGCAGCGCGATGCGCCGTGCGACGGTTGACCTGGTTGCTCAACCTACGGGTGCGTCCGACGGCGCCGACGGGGACTCCGCGACGGTTGACCCCGCGAGCGAATCTCTCTCGACCCCGAAGCCGGATGATGCCCCGGCGGAGGGCGGAGAGACCGTCTGCGCACATATCAAATCGTCATATGATCGCAGTAGCGAAGCGCACGAGGCCGAAGGCCGAGCAGCGGAGCGGCGCGTCTCGGAGCCCTCCGACGGGGCATCATCCGGCACGTGCGGACAAATTCGATCCTCTGAAACCCCCATCCGCCTGACGCTGCCGCTCGACCGCGCGCAGCTGCGCGGGCTGAAGGCGGGGCAGGCGTGCCTGCTTACCGGTCCGATGTACACGTTGCGCGACGCGGGGCACATCCGCCTCATGGAGGAGCTCGCCGAAAACGGCGGGACGCTTCCGTACGGCCTCGACGGCCAGGCGATCTTCTACGCCGGCCCCACGCCGTCCGCGGCAGGGCGGCCGTTCGGCGCCGTCGGCCCGACCACGGCCTCGCGCATGGACTTCGCGGCCCCGGCGCTGCATCGGGCGGGCATCGCCGCGACGGTGGGCAAGGGCCATCGCAGCGCCGAGGTGCGCGCCGCCTGCGCCGAGACGGATTCCGTTTATTTCGTGGCATGCGGCGGGGCTGCGGCCCTGCTCGCGCGCTGCGTGGCATCATCGGAGACGGTGGCGTACGCCGATCTGGGCACCGAGGCCCTGCGGCGCATCGAGGTCGTCGATTTCCCGGTGTTCGTCGGCGTGGACACCGACGGCGACGACGTCTACGAGCTCATCTAGCGCGCGCCGGGCGCAGCGCTTCATCGATTGCGAAAGAGGGACCGTGGATCACGGCAGCGACAACAGCACGACGGCCCGGCGGGGGCTGTTCATCACGTTCGAGGGCGGAGACGGCGCGGGCAAGTCCACGCACATCCGCTTCCTCGCCGACGCCCTGCGCACCCACGGGCACGAGGTCGTGAGCTTGCGCGAGCCGGGCGGCACGCGCATCGGCGAGAAGCTGCGCCGCGTCCTGCTCGATCCCCGCAACGACGATATGTCCGACCAGGCCGAGCTGCTCGTGTTCGAAGCGGCGCGCGCCCAGATCGTCGCCGAGGTCATCAAGCCCGCCCTCGACCGCGGCGCGGCGGTGCTGTGCGACCGGTTCACCGACTCGACGGTCGCCTACCAGGCATTCGGGCGCGGCCTGTCGCTCGATTTCGTGCGCCGCGCCAACGAGTTCGCCTGCCAGGGCATCGTCCCCGACCGCACGATACTGCTGACGGCGGGCGGGTCGTCGGCCAGCATCAAGCGCGCCACGCGCCGCGGGGCCGACCGCATGGAGCGCAGCGGGCGGGGGTTCTTCGAGCGCGTCGCCGCCGGCTTCAAGGACGCCGCCGACCGCGAGCCCGGCCGCATCCGCGTGGTGGAAAGCTCCGGCAAGCGCGCCGACACCGCGCGCGCGGTGTTCGGGGAGCTGGCCGACCTGTTCCCCTGGATGGACGGGCTGCTTAACGATGACGCGTACTTCGCGCTGATCAACCGCCGCCCGCAGCGCCATCCGTCCAAGCGCGACGGCAAGCGGGAGGCATAGGCGATGGCCGACGCGTTCGAGAACATCCTCGGCCAGCCCAAGGTGCGCGAGTTCCTGCGCGCCAGCGTCATGCACGACCGCGTGAGCCATGCGTACCTGTTCACGGGCCCGACCGGCTCCAACAAGATGCAGGCGGCCTACGCGCTCGCCCAGGCGGTCATGTGCCCCAAGGGCCCCTCGGGGCCGCGCGGCGGCCAGTGCGGCGCCTGCGACGCGTGCGGGCGCATCCTGCGCCGCAAGCATCCCGATGTCGTGCTGATGAACCCCGAGGGCGCGGGAGGCTATCTGGTCGACCAGATCCGCGAGCTCGTCGCTTCGGCGCCGCTCGCCCCCATCCAGGCCAAGCGCAAGGTCTACATCGTCAACGAGGCGGACCGCCTGGGCACCCAGGCCGCAAACGCCTTCCTCAAGACGCTCGAGGAGCCTCCCTCGGACGTGGTGTTCATCCTGCTCGCGCGCATGCGCGACGGCGTCCTGCCAACGATCGTGTCGCGCTGCCAGGTGGTGCCGTTCCGCCATATTCCGGCGAGCGAGGCGGCGGGCATCCTCGCCCAGAACACCGGCGCGTCGCTGGAGAAGTGCCGCATCGCCATCGAGTCGTGCGGTGGCTCGATCACCCGCGCGATCGACTTCCTCAAGTCCAACGAGCGCCTGGCGTTCCGCCAGCGCGTCCTGCAGGTGATGGAGATGCTCCGCAACGCCGACGACTGGGACATCCTGGAGATGGCGGGCGATCTGGTGGTGAAATCCAAGGCCCCGCTCGATACGGTGCGCGCCGAGCAGGAGGAGGAGCTCGCCAAAAACGCCGACTTCCTGGCGAAATCGGCGATCCGCCAGATCGAGGCGCGCAACAAGCGCGCGCTGTCGGCCAAGTCGCTCGAATCGCTGCGCCAGCTGTCCTCGATCGTCGCGTCGTGGCTGCGCGACGTCCTGGCGATCTGCGCCGAGACACCCGAGCTGGTCATCAACGCCGACGCGCGCGCGGCCCTCGAGGATGCCGCCCGCACGACCGATGAGGCCCGCGTGGCCGAGGCTCTTGCGGCTGTGCGCCGCTGCGACGAGGCGATCTCTTATAATGTATCGCCGGAGACATGCATCGACTGCCTTCTGCTCGAAGTGCGCGACGCCCTGTACGGGCCCCGGCGCGCCCAGGCGGAGCCGTCGAGAACACGATAAAGCGAGGTTTTGCCATGACGCGGGTTGCCCCCGTTAAACTGAAGAACAACCACCGCACGCTGTGGTTCGATCCCGGCGAGGTGGAGGTGTCCAAAGGCGACGCCGTGGTGGTGAGCACCGCGCGCGGCGTCGAGCTGGGATACATGGCCGACGACGTGATCGAGGTCGATGACAAGAGGATCAAGGAGCTGAAAAGCCCCCTCAAGCCCGTCGAGCGCAAGGCCGACGAGGCCGATCTGGAGAAGGCCGCCGAGATGGAGCGGCTGTCCGCCGAGGCGCTGCCGGTGTTCAAAGAGATGGCGGCCGCCACCAGCGAGGAGATGCACCCGGTTTCGGTGGAGTACCTGCTCGACGGCGAGCACGCGGTGTTCTACTTCGAGGCCGAGGAGCGCATCGACTTCCGCGAGCTCGTGCGCAAGCTCGCGTCGCATTTCCACGTGCGCGTCGATATGCGCCAGATCGGCGTCCGCGACGAGGCGCGCATGGTGGGCGGGCTGGGGCACTGCGGCCAGGAGCTGTGCTGCAAGCGCCTGGGCGGGGAGTTCTGCCCCGTGTCGATCCGCATGGCCAAAGAGCAGGACCTGTCCCTGAATCCCCAGAAGATCTCCGGCGTATGCGGCCGCCTCATGTGCTGTTTGCGCTACGAGTTCGACGCGTACAAGGAGTTCAAGAGCCGCGCGCCGAAGAAGAACGCGACGGTGCAGACCCCCGAGGGCGCGACGAAGGTCGTCGACCTCGACGTGCCGTGCGAGATCGTGACGCTCAAGACCGAGGACGGCCAGACGGTGAAGGTGCCGCTGTCCGGCTTCGATCCCGCCGCCGAGGGCGCGCGCCCCAACGCCGTGGGCGAGGAGGCGTGGGAGGAGGCGACTGCCCCGAAGGAGATCGTCCCCACCGCGACGCTGTTCGGCTCCGCCCAGCAGCTCTCCGGCAAAGACAAGCTCGCCGAGCCGGGCGCCGTGCGCCACACCGGGTCGGGCTCCTCTTCCAAGAAGCGCTCCGGATCCCACGACGAGAAGCCCGTCGACACGCGCAAGCCGCGCCGCCGCTCGAAGGTCTCGACGTCCTCCGACGATGCGCAGGCCGCATCCGGGCGCGGAAGGAAGCGCGGCCAGGTGCAGGTGCAGGGCAAGGCGTCCGGTGCGGACAAGGCGAAATCCTCCGGCCAAGACAGGAAGAAGGGCGCGGCCGGCGACAAGGCCAAGCAGTCCGCGTCGGGACAGTCCCAAAAGCCCAAGCGCCGCTCCTCGTCCGAAGCGAAGGGCGCCGACGCCAAGAAGCCGGCTCAGAAGCAGGGCTCCGCGCGTCCCGGACGCAAGTCCTCGGCGCTGCGCCAGCGTCCTGCCCAGGCACCGGACGGGGAGCGCCGCCGCAGGCAGGCGTCGGACTCCGCCCAGTCGGGCGAAGCGGGCGCCGGGCGCCGCAGCAGGCGTCGCAGCCACAAGGCCCACGGCCATGACGAATCCTCGGCGGGCTTTGGCTCCTCCGAGGCGAAAGAGTAGACGGCATGCGCCCGTCCCGCAGGGGACGGGCGCGCTCGCTTGAGGGAAAGGTTCTGATCGGTTTATGTCTGTGCAGATCAACCATGCTTTGCTCACCGACTTGTACCAGCTCACGATGGCGCAGGGCTATCTGGAGTGCGGCAAGGCGGACACCCAGGCGTGCTTCCACATGACGTTTCGCGATTACCCTTTCAAGGGCGGCTACGCCATCGCGAGCGGCGTGGCGCACCTGGCGGATCTGGTGGAGGGCTTCCGCTTCTCCGAGGACGACCTCGCCTACCTCGGCTCGCTTCCCGCCCCGGGCGGCGGGCCGCTGTTCAAGCCGTCGTTCATCGACTACCTGCGCGACTTCAAGCTGTCGGTCGACATCGACGCGGTGCGCGAGGGCACGGCGGTGTTCCCGCATGAGCCGATCGTTCGGGTGACCGGCCCCATCATGGAATGCCAGCTGCTCGAGACCGCGCTGCTCAACTGCGTCGGATTCGAGACGTTGATCGCCACCAAGGCGGCGCGCATCTGCCTCGCCGCGCAGGCGCCGGTGGCCGAGTTCGGCCTGCGTCGCGCCCAGGGGCCGGCGGGCGGCGTGTGGGCGTCGCGCGCCGCGGTCGTCGGAGGCTGCGCCTCGACGTCCAACGTGATGGCGGGCAAGCTCTTCGACATCCCCGTCTCGGGCACCCATGCCCATTCGTGGGTGATGGCGTTCCCGGACGAGCTGACGGCGTTTAGGGCCTACGCCGAGCAGTTCCCGAACAACTGCGTGCTCCTGGTCGACACCTACGACGTCGAGCGGGGCATCGACAACGCCATCACGGTGGGGTTGGAGATGCGCGAGCGCGGCGAGCGCCTCACGGGCATCCGCATCGATTCGGGCGACCTGGCATGGCTCGCCAAGATGGCGCGCCGCAAGCTGGACGAGGCCGGGCTTACCGATTGCGGCATCGTGCTCTCCAACGACCTGGACGAGCACACGATCCAATCCATCCGCGACGAGGGCGCCCAGGTGGCGTCGTGGGGCGTGGGCACCAAGCTCGCCTGCGCCTACGACCAGCCGACCCTCGGCGGCGTCTACAAGCTCGCCGCATCGCGCGAGTGCTCCGACTAGCCTTGGCAGGACCGACTGAAGATCTCCGAGACCGCGGCGAAGCTCACCGTGCCCGGCGTGCTCGACGTGCGCCGTTACTACTACGAGGACGGGCGCATCGCCGGCGACATGGTGTTCGACGTGAACGCGCCGATGGACGGCTGCGAGACCATCGTCGACCCCTTCGACTCGCTGCGCCGCAAGAACCTCCACGGCAAGCGCTTCGAGACGCTGCTCGAGCCGTTGGCGCGCGGCGGGGAGCCGGTGCTCTCCGACGAGGCGCGCGATGCCAATGCCGCCCGCGAACGCACCCGCGCGCAGCTCGCGACGCTGGACGAGAGCCAGAAGCGCATGCTCAACCCCCATACGTACCCGGTGGGCCTCGAGCGCGGGCTGCATGAGCGCCGCCGCGCGCTGGTGGCGCGAATGCGCGGCATCGCGTAAGATTTGCAGGAAGGGTTCCCTCCCGCCCCTATGCGGCGACGCGGGGGGGGGGATGGACCGCTATGTTATCCCGACGTTAGGAGACGCTGTGGCCTGTGCGTGCAACCTCATCATCGATTCGTGCTGCGATCTGCCCTTCGAGGTGGTCGACCGCGAAGGTGTTGAGCTGATCAACTTCCCCTACATCATGGAAGACGGCGAGCACGCCGACGACCTGTACCAGACGACGACCGCCCATGACTTCTTCCAGGCGATGCGCGACGGCGCCCAGCCGACGACCTCGCAGGTGCCGATCCCGGTGTACCAGGACGCGTTCAAGCGCGCCATCGACAGCGGCGTCCCGACGGTGTGCCTGGTGTTCTCCAGCGGCCTGTCCGGCAGCTACGATGCCGCGGAGCTCGTCTACTCCCAGATGATGGAGGAGCATCCCGACGCCGAGCTGTACCTCGTCGACACCCGCCTGGCCTCTGTCGCCGAGGCGCTGCTGGTGCACGGCGCGCTGCGCCAACGCGAGAAGGGCCTTTCCGCCAAGGAGCTCGCGCAGTGGGCCGAGGAGGCGCGCTTCTTCGTCGACGCCGAGTTCATGGTCGACGATCTGGAGTCGCTGCGCCGCGGCGGGCGCATCCCCAGCTCGGTGGCGTACGCCGGCGCGAAGCTCGACGTCAAGCCCCTTCTCACCATCGGCCCCGACGGCAAGCTGTCGCTTTCCGGCGTGGCGCGCGGGCGAAAGAAGGGCCTCAAGCAGCTGGCTGAGTACTTCGCCAAGCGCGTGGACGATGACGGCCCCATCAAGTACGTGGTCATCGGCAACGCCGACTGCCCCAAGGACGCCGAGCGCCTGAAGGACGCCCTTAGCAAGATCGACGACTCGATCCTGTTCCTCGAGAGCAGCATCGGCCCGGTCATCGGCAGCCATGTGGGCCCGGGCATGATCGCGGTCGTGTTCTGGGGCGGCGACAAGCGCGAGCAGCTTTCGGTGGCCGACCGCATCGCGCGCCGCGTCAAGCAGGGATAAAGGAGTTCAGCGGATGGACAACACGTATCTGTTCCACGGCAACGCCGCGGTGGGGGGCGCCGTCGAGCGCCTCGCCGCCAACGCGGGCTGGCAGCGCGTCGACTCGCTCGCCGATGCCGACGTCGTCGTGACCTACTGCACCAACCAGCAGGCGCTGGAGGACGCGTACTTCGACGAGGGGGGATTCGTGCAGACGGCGCGCTCCGGCACGCTGATGATCGATCTGTCTCCCTCGACGCCCGGGTTCGCTCGCGAGTTCTCCGCCGTGGCGCTCGTGAGCGAGCTGCATCCCGTCGAGGCGCCGATCGCCGTCCTCGATCCCACGTGGGAGGACGCCTTCTCGCGTCCCGACAACCTGATCTGCTTCGTCGCCGGCGAGGAGGACGACGTCGCCGCGGCCAAGCCGTTTCTGCAGGCGATCGCCGGCGAGGTCCTCGAGGAGGGTCCCCTGGGATCGGCCCAGCTCGCCCGTGCCGCGCGCACCGTCCAGCAGGTCGGCACGCTGGTGGCGACGGCCGAGTCCGAGGCGCTCTGCCATGCCGTGCGCCGTGCCGCGGGGGCCGGCAACCTCGCCGAGGACGCTCCGCATCCCACCAGCGAGAGCGCCCAGGCCTATCTCGAGGCCATCGTCGAGAAGCGCTTCGAGGGGACCTACACGCTCGAGATGATGATGGGCGAGCTCGCCGCCGCGTTGACGGCGGCCGACGACGCGGACCTGATCCTGCCCCAGACCGAGGCGTGCATGCACCTGCTCGAGCTGCTGGCGGTCATCGGCGGCTCCGACAAGGCGCCGATCGCGCTTTCCCTGGTGTACGGCGAGGAGGAGGCCTGCGCCGAGCAGGGGCTCGATTGGACGAGGGCCGAGCACTTCTACGGCGAGCAGGCGGACGGCGCGCAGAGCGTCCTGCACGGCCACGACCATGACCATGGCGATGGCGATGGGGACGATTACGACGAGTACGGCTCCTACGACGATTACGACGGCTACACCGGCTACGACAACGACGGCGTCTACCACGGCGGGTACGGCTCCTATTCGCCCAACTAGGCGCGGGCGGCACCGTGTCTTCGGATAGCGACATCGCCGCCGGGGCGCGCGGAGGCGCGCGCGGGGCGTCGGGGGGCGGATCTGCGTCCGGGTGCGTCGACGGTGCGTCCGATGCGCGTTTCCTTCCCTCGTCCTGCGAGCTGTGCCCGCGGCGCTGCCTGGCGAACCGTCGCGGCGGACAGCGCGGCGCGTGCGGCGCCGACGGCGGGCTCGTGGTCGCGCGCGCCGCGCTTCATTTCTGGGAGGAGCCTCCCATCAGCGGCGATGCGGGCAGCGGCACCATCTTCTTCGCCAACTGCCCCCTGCATTGCGTGTACTGCCAAAACGCCGTCATCGCGGCGGGCAGGGCGGGTGTCCCCGTCTCCATCGACCGCGTCGCGCGTATGTGCTGCGAGCTCGAGGCGCAAGGGGCGCTCAACATCAACTTCGTGACCCCCACGCACTACGCCATGCAGGCGCGCGAGGCGGTTCGCCGCGCGCGGGAGGCGGGCATGTCGCTTCCGATCGTGTGGAACACCTCGGGCTACGAGACGGTGGAGGCGGTCCGCGCGAACGCCGGGACGGTCGACGTCTATCTGACCGATTTCAAGTACGCGTCCAGCGCGTTGGCGGCGCGCTATTCCAAGGCGCCCGATTACCCGGAGGTCGCCCTCGCCGCCTTGGACGAGATGGTCGCCCAGACCGGCGAGGCGCGCTACGACGAGTTCGAGGGCCAGGTCCGCATGACGCGCGGCGTCGTGGTGCGCCATCTCATGCTGCCGGACGCGCTGGAGGATTCCAAGCGCGTGGTCCGCATGCTCCACGAACGCTACGGAGCATCGATCCGCCTGTCGATCATGAACCAGTACACGCCCGTGCTCGCGGACGCCGTGGCGGCGGGGGATGCGTGGGCGGGCCACGTGCTCGAACGGTGCCCCGAGCTCGCCCGGCGCGTGCCCGATGAGGAGTACGAGCGGCTGCTCGACTTCGCCGACGAGATCGGCGTGGAGGATTACTTCTGGCAGGAGGGCGGCGCGGCCGAGGAGAGCTTCATCCCGCCGTTCGACCTGACGGGCGTGTGATGCCGCGCGCGATGGGCGCGCGGCACGCCGAGCCGAGCCATGCGCCATGCGCCCCGCTGCGTGCCGAGCCATGCGCCATGCGCCCCGCCATGCGCCCTGCCATGCGCCATGCGCCCCGCCATGCGTCCCGCCATGCGCCCCGCCATGTGCCATCTTCTGCATACTGCGCTAATCGCCAGTCTCCTGTAGAGGGGAGGCGTTATTCGCGCGGCATCTTCCGCCTGCCGCGCGCGGCCGGACGCTTTGCGGCCGAGGTGCGCTAATCGCGCGATTTTGCTGCGAACACGCGCTATTTCGGCGAAACGGGTCGCATAATTTACCTGCGTGAATAATATGAAATGCCAGATAGATCAGTAAAAATGGCGGACGCCTGAATAATCGGAATAGCGCGAATCGGGGCGGCGTGAAGATGCGTGGAGCCAGTGACAGGAATCGAACCTGCAACCCACTGATTACAAATCAGTTGCGCTACCGTTGCGCCACACTGGCTTAACAAACACGCCCGCGTATTGTACGTCATCCCGCCCGAAAAGCAAAGCCGGCCGCCCGGCTCGAAACCCGGCACATCTGCCGGCCTCTGCTAGCGCTTCGGGATCTCGTGCTCGCAGGGAACCTCGGTCTGGCACTTCCCGCAACCGTAGCGCGGGGCGTAGACCGGTTTCATCTCGTCGAGGTAGACATGGCAGATCCGGTTGACGCGGCCCCGGTCCGGGATGATGGCGTCGACGGGGCAGCGGGGCGCGCAGGCGCCGCAGCGGATGCAGTACTCGTACGGGTCCGAATAGGGGCGCGTGTCAGGTTCGATCTCCGCATCGGTGACGAGCCCCAGGAATCTGCCCGCCACGCCGCGCTCGGTGATGAGGCCGCGGGAAAGGCCGAACGTCCCCAGACCGGCGACGAACGCCGCATGCCGTTCCGACCAGGTGCTCTCGAACATGTAGTCGTCGGCGAATTCGGGGTTGGGCACCTGCTTCATGCCGAAGCGATCCGTCTGCATGGGCGCGACGACGCGGGCGCCCCTGTCCTCGAGCCATGCCGTCAGCTTCTTCGACATGACGCCGTTGATGTAGTTTTGCCCTTCGATCCTGCCGTAGAGCCATTCGGTCGAAGGCGTGTCCTCGCGCCCGCGGTTCGACGTGCGCACCCGCTCGGAGAAGGGGAAGAACAGCGAGATGACGCTCTGGGCTCCAAAAAGCCATTCGCGGGGTGCGAGATAGCCCGGCCCGATCACTCCGGGCTCCTTCATCTTCGCGAAGAGGGGGTCCTCCGCCGCGGCGATGCCGACGAGCGGCTCGTCGAAAAGCAGGATCTCCGCCTGGTCGGGTCGGCGACCTTCGATCTGGGCGACGGGCGGATCGGCGGCGTAGATATCGGCGATCGCGCGCTCGAGCTCCCTTTTCTCCATGCTGCCTGCCTTTCGGTTCCCTTCCTATGCGCGTGCGGCTAGCGAGAAGGGGTCGGGGATCGGGTGAACGGCGCTTCTGGCGTAGAAGACGTCTTCCAAGTCGAAGGGCGAGGAGAATTCCCGCTCCCGGTCGGAAACGAGGTCGATGATGCGGCCCTCCCAGCGGTTGACGGTCACGTCGTCGGCGTGCCGGACGGGCGCCGTCGCGGAGGCGGATGCGTCGTTCACGAAGGAGAACTCGGTCGTCTCCACCACCGTCGTCGGCACGAAGTCCTTCGGGGGCTCGGCATGGCCGCCTCCGTCGCTGTTGGCCAGCGCCACCGTCATGGCGTCGAGGAGATCATCGCCTGCCCTATAGGAGATCAGCCCCAGGGCGGGATTGAACGCCTGGTGCCTGTTCCGGTCGATGTAGAAGGTGCGCAGGAAACGCCTGCGCTTCCGATCCCGCCTCAGCGAGTCGACGAGGAGCAGCACCATCGCGACGACCCAGACGATGACGACGAGCGAGTCGAGGGACGAGGGCATGCCGAGAAGGCCCGGGACGAGCCATGCGGCGAGCGAGGCGAGCGAGAGAAGCGCAAGCGGCAGCAAGCGCGTCAAGAGCATTCGTTTGGAGGACACGCTCATCGGCGCCGTCCTTTGCCGCGGTCGCGCAAACGCGAGTCGAGCGAGGACAGGGCGTTGCCGGCCTGGGCCATGGCGATGTTGAGCGCGACGACGCCCGCCGCGACGCCGGCGAGGCCGACGGCTCCGGTGACACGCAAGGCCGTCGATACGGATTCGCTCAGGGAGCTCTGCGGGGCGGCGACGCCTCCGGACAGGACGTTGTCCGAAAGTCCCGAAAGCGCCTGGAGGGGCGTCTCGGCATCTTCGATGACCTCGGTTGCAGGGCCGTCCTCGTCAACGCTCAAGGGCTCGGCAGCGGCGGAAGCGGGCGCGTTCGTCGCTGCCGGCGCGGTCGGAAGCGACGTCAGCGCCTGGCCGGATGCGTGCCCGGCGGCCCCGCCGCCCTGCGTCTGCGACGGCGTTCCCGCGGCGGCTCCGCCGGAAGGTCCGTTCTGGGCGCCGCCTGCCGGGTTCCCCTCATCGCCGGGAATGGCGGTGTCGCCGGGATCCTCCGCCGAGGGATCGTCAGGATCGGAAGGGGAGGGATCCTCAGACGGGTCGTCCGGGTCGTCGGGAACCGTGGGATCGTCCGGATCTTCGGAAGCGTCGGGGTCATCGGGCTGGGGATCGTCCGGATCGTCCGGTTCGGGGGCGTCGGGCTCATCCGGTTCCGGATCGACGGGAGTCTCGGGGTCATCGGGCTCCGTCGTATCATCGGGATCGGGGTCTGCCGGCGTATCGGGATCATCGGGATCGACGGGCTCGTCGGGATCCGGCTCCGGCTCGGGATCAGGCTCCGGCTCCGGTTCCGGCTTCACCGGCTCGTCGGGGTCAGGTTCCGGATCCGGCTCCACCGGCTCGTCGGGCTCGTCCGGATCGGGTTCAGGATCAGGATCCGGCTCCGGTTCCGGATCGGGCTCAGGCTCGGGATCCGGCTCCGGATCGGGGTCGACCGGCTCGTCGGGATCCGGCGCGATGGCCTTGGGGACGAGCAGGCCGTCGATGTGCCATACCGTGTCCCATGTCGACAGCGCGCTTTTCACCACGTACCACACGACCGTCTGCGTCTCGGGGTCGAAATCGATGCCTTCCTGCGCGCACGCCGTGGCGATCTGGTCGTCGGTGGGAAAGATCAGGATGCGCTCGTTGATCGACGCACCGGAAAGGTCGTAGAGCTCCTGGTCGTAGAGATCTCCGCCGTACGCGGCGAAGTCGGATGCGTCGAAGGCGTCGTCGATGTAAATGCCCGGAGAGTACACGCCGGTGAGGATCTGCTGCAGCTCCTCCTCGTTCTGCGGATAGGAGGCGGTGTCCTCGTCGACGACGGCGATGAAGAAGCCGACGTCCACCTGGGCGTCGAGGGGCCACAGCCATCGGGCGGATGCGGAGGCGGGGGAGGCCTCGTCGGCATGCGCCTGCGCGGACGTCAGGGGAAGGATCGAGATGGCGGCGGCGAGCAGCAGGGCGAGCAGGGCCGCCGCCCCGTGGGCGAGGTGACGTATGTTCGCGTTCGCGTGCTGCATCGGGCCTTCGCTTCGTTCGCGGGCGGGCTGCCGCGCCCGCCGGGGCTGCTACGACCCTTGTATTGTAGCGAAGATATCCTCGATCGGCATGGGCTTGGCATAGAAGTAGCCCTGGGCTTCATCAATGCCCAGCGAGCGGATGAGCCTGTCCTGCTCCGCGGTCTCGACGCCCTCGGCGACGGTGGAGAGCCCCTGCTTGCCGATCATCTCGACCACGGAGCGGTACAGCGCCGCGGCGGATTCGTCCTCCACCGCGTTGTCGAGCAGCGTCTTGTCGATCTTCAGAACCTTGAACGGCAGGGCCAGCACCGAATCGAGGTTGGCGAATCCCGAGCCGAAATCGTCCATGCACAGCTTCGATCCCGCGCTGCACAGCGTCCTGATCGCCTTCTCCATCTCCTTGCCGTAGCGGGTGGACGCCGTTTCGGTGATCTCGAACTGGAACAGCGACGGGTCGACGTTCCAGCGGCGCATGGTTTCGATGGCATCTGCCGCGAATCCCGTCTCCATGAGCTCGATGGGGGAGAGGTTGATCTTGATCGAAGTGATCCCGCAGGCCGACAGCTCGGCGGCGTGCTTTGATGCGAACCGGCAGACCGACGCAAGCTGGCAGCGTCCGAGGCGCGCGATGAGCCCCTCGCTTTCGGCCGCCTCGATGAACTCGTCGGCGGGGATTCTCCCCAGTTCGGGGTGGGTGAGGCGGCTGAGCACCTCGAAACTGGCGAACCGCTCCTCCTTGAGGGAGTAGATGGGCTGCGCGTAGGTGCTCACGAGCTCGTTCTCGACGGCGTGCACCAGGTAGCGGCGCACCTCGCGGTTGCGTCGGAACTCGGCGGCGAGCGCGTGCTGGTCCTCGGGGATCTCGACGCCCGCCTGGATCTTCTCCACGATGAAGTTCACGTACTGCGTCACGTCCTCGGCGGTGGCGAACGCCTCGAGATCGGAGGTCGCGGCGACGACGACGTCGAGGTCGACCGAGGAGGAGCCGACGGAATGGGGCTTGGAGAACAGCTCGTCGAGGTCGGCCGTCACGCGGCGGCATTCGCGGCGCGAGAACGTCATGAACGCGAACGCGGAGCTGCGTATGCGGTAGACCTGGCGCGTCCTGCCGATGCGCATCGAGGAGCCCGCGCACAGGCGTATCGCCTCGTCGGTGGCGGAGGATCCGAGGATCGCGTTGAGCGTCGCCATATGGCGCAGGACGACGACGATGACGGAGAAGCGGCGGCGGCGCTTGATGAGGTCGGCGGCATGGGCGCGGAACGCCGCGGCGTCGTAGGCGTGCGTGAGGGAATCCACGAATTCGAACGGGCTGCCGGCGATGACGAACACCGACAGCACCGCCATCGTCAGCCCGAACGAGAGGGGGTGGAGCATGCCCGACGCCATCTCGATGGCGATGCACGCCATGAGGATGAGCGATGCGCACCAGATCGCCATGGCGTCGAGCGTGCGCAGCATCCTGCGGTGGACGATCGAGTAGACGAGGCATGAGAGCGGGTAGAACGCGATGCAGACGTGCACGGCGAGGTAGAGGGATCCCGACGTGACGGCGCCGGCGGCATCGACGCCGATCACCGCGCCCGTCGCGAACGTGGTGGCGGTCGCGACGATGGCGAGCGCGCAAGGGATCGAGGTGATGACGACGCGCTCGCGGCGCAGCGGGGCGTCGCCGCGGCAGAGCACGGCGGTGTAGGAGAACAGCAGGTTGGCGGCGATGCATTGGAACACGATGACGGCCGCGCGCAGGGGCGCCGTGGCGGCATCGGCTCCTTCTCCCAGGCAGGAGACGATGATCGAGCGCGCGAGCCCGGCGACGACGGCGAGGCAGGTCGCGGTGCTGAGCGCGGCGAAGAGCCGGTAGCGGCGGGTCTGGCGCGCGCGGTAGCCGAGCGTCGCGTAGATGAAGACGAGCGCGAGGATCGCGGCGGACGCGATATTGAGCTCGGCGTTCGGCCCCATCGGCTCCTCTTCTCGGCGGTTGTCGGGATTCGTTCGAAATCAGTCGGCATTATAGCGCAGCGATCTGCGGATCGGCTCGCCTTTTCCTATCCCGTATGAGGGGATTTCGAAAGAGCCGGACGCGGGCGGGGC
>ERZ1034920.522-NODE-522-length-30155-cov-6.268239_pt1 | contig 30155 bp, 29 predicted proteins | sample MGYA00520688_ERZ1034920 | MGnify/ENA primary metagenome ERZ1034920 (study PRJEB33766, sample SAMN09781785) | gut metagenome | biome: gut microbiome | host: Homo sapiens | place: Madagascar | study: EMG produced TPA metagenomics assembly of the PRJNA485056 data set...
ACGCCGTGGTCGTTGATGTAGAACTCCTCGGACACGTCGTATCCCGCATGGCGCATCACGCGCGCCATCGCGTCGCCGAGCGCCGCCCAGCGGCCGTGGCCCACGTGCATGGGGCCGGTGGGGTTGGCCGAGACGTACTCGAGGTTGATGCGGCCCGCCTCCGTTTTGGGGGCGCCCTTGCCGAAGCCGTCCCCTTCGGAGCGGACCTGCGAGACCACGCCCTGGAACGTCGCGGGGGTCAGGCGGACGTTGATGAAGCCGGGGCCGGCGACCTCGACGGTCTGGATGAGCTCGTTTTCCGGCAGATGGTCGACGATGATCTGGGCGATCTCGCGGGGATTGCGCTTGGCCTGCTTGGCGCTGCGCATGGCGACGGTGGACGCCCAATCGCCGTTGGCCTCGTCGCGCGGACGCTCCAGCCCGGCGGCAGGCGGCTCTTCCATGGCGAGGGAGCCGTCCCGGCATGCGGCGGCGATAGCCGCGTCGATGACCTGCTCCAGTTGTTCGCGAATCTGCATGATGATGAAAGCTTCCTTCTTCGATGGAAAGGGCCGCGCGAGCGCGACCCTCAGGTTCTCAACTGTGCGATTCTATCATCTTCGCCTGCGGATTGCGCTTTTCCCTCAGGAAATCCGCGCAAGCGCGGCGCGCGCCCTACAGCGGGCGCGTCGGGGGCGTCGGGGGCGCATCCGCCACGTCCGCGGCGTTCACCGACAGCATCTGGTCAAACATCGACGCCGTCTCCTGGAAGTGCGACGGCAGCACGACCGTCGAGGACTTTCCGTTCTTGGCGAACTCGCTCATCATCTCGGTCCACTGCGTGAACAGGAACAGCTCGTTGGCCTCTTGCGTGGTGACGCCGGATTCCTTGATCACGTCCAGGGATTCCGCGATGCCCTCGGCGATCGCCTTGCGCTGCGCGGCGATGCCGCGACCGGACTCCTCCATCGCCTGCGCCTGGGCCTGCGCCTCGACCACGACCTTGATGCGGTCGGCGTCGGCGAGCGCCTGCGCCGCCTCCTTCTCGCGCTGCGCGGAGTTGATCTTGTTCATCGACGCCTCGACGTCGGCCGGCAGCCCGATCGCCGTGATCAGCGTCGACACCAGATCGTAGCCGTAGGCGACCATGCGCGCGGCGACGTTGGTGTTGACGTCGCCCGCGATGAGATCCTTGTTGTCGAACACCTCGTCGAGCGTGTAGTTGGGGATCGCCGAGCGCAGCGCGTCGGCGATGTAGGCGCGCATCTGCTCCTCGGGATTGGACAGCATGTAGTAGCTGCGGAAGACGCCCGTCTGCTCGGGCGAGGCGCCGCGGTCGTAGCTGACGTGGTACTGCGCCGCCACCTGCATGGTGATGGTGACGTTGTCCTTGGTCTTGCCGTCGATCTGCAGCTGCGATTGGCGCGTGCGCAGATCGACCTTGGCGGCGATCCTCTCGACGATGGGGATCTTGAAGCGGATGCCCGCGCCCGCCGTGCGGTTGAACTTGCCGAAGCGCTCGATGATGTACTCGGTCTGCTGCTGGACGATGAACACGACCTTGAACACGGCGATCAGCACGACCAGTATGATGATGACGACCAAGGCGGTGCTCGCAAATCCGATGATGCCGCTTACCATGCTTCCGTACATGGATCCTTCCTTTCCGAAAAGGGGCGGGCGGGGCAGTCGCAGGAGTGCCGGACTAGGCGATGCGGTCGCCGGCGGTGGGTCCAGGCTGCGAGGTGTAGACGGCGTCCACGTGGATGAAGCAGCCGCCCTTGGAGACGATCGGGGCGCCCATCGCGGCGAACGCGGCGTCGACCCACTTCTTCTGCTCAGCGAACTCGTCGCCCTCGTTCACGTAGCGCGCCGTGCCATGGATCTGGTAGGCGCCGCCCTCGCCCCAGAAGACAAGGGAGACCTTGGTGTTGGCCTGCACGTTGGCCAGCGTCTTCTTAAAGAACTGGTCGGAAACGTACACGGTCTCGTCGTCGATGACCTTCTTCATGCCGACGGGCGCGCCGTTGGGCTGGCCCTCGAGGCTCGCCGTGCAGAACACGATGGTGGGCACCTCTTCGAACAGCTTCTTCACATCTTCGGACATAACCGCCATGATGATCCCCTTTCAACCGGTCGGATCGATTCAGCGGCCGCCGCGCAAAACGCCGGCCGCCCCAAACAAACTCTACCCGAAGTATACGCCTTGCAGCCCCCGTCCGTCTCCACGCCAAAGATCCACGCCGAAGCATACGGGAGGTTTGAGATGCAGGAACCGGGAGATTCGAGAGATGCCATGCGAGAGATTCGCGGCGCAGAAAGCAGGAGATCCGCTGTGCGAGGAGCGAGAGGTTCGCTATGTGAGAAGCGAGAGGCTCGCTGTGTGAGAAGCGAGAGGCTCGCAAGATGCCATGCGGGAGGTTCGCGACGCAGAAAGCGGGAGGTCCGCTGCGCGAGGAGCGAGAGATTCACGCTAAATCGAGCAAATACGTCGCTTCTCGCTGCGTCGACGACCCATATGCTCGATTTAGGACGATCGATCTCTCGCTACCATTTCCCCACCTGGGCTTTTACGAGACCAAAGAAGCGAACACGAGTCGCAATCACGCTAAATCGAGAATGCGGGTCACGATTCTTTGCGGATCGGGCACGAAAGCGCGATTTAGCGCGAATGAGCAGGCGCACGGCCTTCCCGCTTTGCGCTCGCCAGAACTCGTTCAGCGGATCCCCCGCCACTCGCTCAGCACTCCGGAGAGAAGCTCGCGACGAAACTTCCTGCGGCGCGCGAAAGCGTCTTCGATCCTGCTTCGGGAACGAAACCCCAAGCAGCCGGCGATCTGGAGAGCCGCTTTCTCCAGCAAGGCGTCATCGAAGAGCTGCCGTTTGGTCAATGCGAAGTTCGGAATCCCCAGATCCTGGAACGCGTTCGCACGCAGGGCGTCATGGTGCAGGCTGCGTTCTCCCTCATGAGGCGCTTCGCCATGGTAGTCCACGATCGCTTTTCTCCCGCGATACGAGAACAGCATGTCCGCCTCAGCATACGGAACGGTTCGGGCGCCCTCCCCCGCGAGTCGGCCACCGATAGGGTCGATCCCCCTGTGAAGCCACGTCGGCAGCTCGATGGCGCAATTGAGACGAGGACGCGGCAAACCGAAACCTCCGACGCTCGGCGGCGAGCATAGGAGCAGAAAGGCCACGCTTTCCATGGGCGATCTGCTGCGCTCCCCCACAAGACGCAACGCCGAAAGCGCACGGTTCCGCCCCGTCAACCCCGGCATCAAATCCAGATAGCCGCTCAGTTTTCCGACGGTCATGAGCGCCGCGCGGTTTGGAAGAACCCCGTCCCGACGTCCCTCCAAGCCGCACTCGATTTCTCCCGTCGGGTTGGCGCCCAGAGGGTCGACCGCATGGATACCGCACAGCTGCATTCCGAAAAAGGCTAGGAGCGATCGAGGAAGCATCGTTCCGAGCTGGACGAACGTCAAAGCGGGCGAGCAAACGGAAAGCGAAGGCGCGACGGGGAGGATGGATCCCGCCGGCAAGGGATGCCCGCACGAATGGGCGACGACGTGTTTCGACCTGCGCCGATCCCCTTGACGCGCGAACAGCAGGTGCACCTTGCCATCGCCCCCGACCAGGCCGAGCTCCCCAATCCGCTCGAACGCCTCTTCGGCAACGCGTACACGTGGCGAATCCTCCCCGCACGAGGCGGAGGCAGCGAACGCATCCGCGATCGCCGGCATGTCGGAACCGAAGGGCCGGCGCTCGAAAGCTGCCTGGTCGTTTCGGATCCGGGGAAATCCGGGCGACCCGTAAGCCATCCAGAATCTCGCAGCGGTGATATGCGACATGATCATCTTCATAGGATGCCCGGTTCCTCCGCTTCGTCCATTCCCGCTTCGTCCATTCCCGCTTCATCCATGTCTTGTTTCATCCATGGGAGACGCCGCCCTGTTCGGAATGCGCAGCCCTCGCCTCTTTTCACTCTTGAGAATGCACGATCCTCTCCCCGCCTTACGCGCGATTCCCAGGTTCGCTGATGCCGACCATCGTCGATTGCCCGCAGTCCTTTTGCGATTCAAGCGTCGAATCGCGCTAAATCGACCATTCGGGGCAAAATCGGCCCTCCTCATGCCCCAAACGAGCGATTTAGGATTATCTGCACTGAGCACAATCAATCGTGAAGCTTTCGACAAACCATCGACCAGGCGTTTTACAGAACTGCCCCGATCACCACCCGAAAGCGCTCGTAATATTCACGCTAAATCGCGAAAACGGGCCAGGATGATGATGATGGTGGTGATTGTGATGGTGATGATGGCTGGTCGCCGCTACGCATAGCCGCTGCCCCCAGATGGCTGACCGCTGCTCCGCATAGTTGCTGCCCCCACATGGCTGGTCGCCGCTCCGCATTGTCACCGTTGCCCCATATGAAGGATCGCTGCTCCATACGGCGCATCGCAGCGCTCCACGGTGTGCCGCTGCTCCGCATATCGCATCGCTGCGCCTCACGGCGGATCGCTGCGCTATAATACGTCTGCTGTTCGGCGATAAAGCGTTTGGCGCCCATGGCTCAATGGATAGAGCAACGGACTTCTAATCCGTAGGTTGCAGGTTCGAGTCCTGCTGGGCGCGCCAAACGCTTTATTCCTTTCAGCCGGTCCGTATGCGCGCCGCACACGAGAGCGCCGCCGGCCGCATACGCCGATTCCCGCCCATAGCGCCTGGCGCACGTCGAAAGGAATCACCATGCCCGTAAGCCTGAGCGGCCGCAGCTTCCTGAAGCTGCTCGATTTCACCCCCGAAGAGATCCGCTACCTCATCCGCCTCGGCCACGAGTTCAAGCGCATGAAGCTCGCGGGCACGCCGCACCGCCACCTCGAGGGCAAGAACATCGTGCTGCTGTTCGAGAAGACCTCGACCCGCACCCGCTGCTCATTCGAGGTCGCCGGGCATGACCTGGGCATGGGCGTCACCTACCTCGACCCGGCGGGATCGCAGATGGGCAAGAAGGAGTCAATCGCCGACACCGCACGCGTGCTCGGCCGCATGTTCGACGGCATCGAGTATCGCGGATACGGCCAGGAGATCGTCGAGGAGCTCGCCGAATACGCGGGCGTCCCGGTGTGGAACGGGCTCACCACCGAGTTCCACCCCACGCAGATGATCGCCGACCTGATGACGATCGAAGAGCAGTTCCCGCAGGGGGCGCGCGGCCTCAAGCTCGTGTTCATGGGCGACGCGCAGAACAACGTGGCGAACTCGCTCATGGTGGTGTGCGCGAAGCTCGGCACGCACTTCGTCGCCTGCGGGCCCGCCGAGCAGATGCCCGCGGCAGACCTCGTGGAGACCTGCCGCGCCATCGCGGCCAAGACCGGCGGTTCGGTCACCCTGGAGGAGGATCCGATGGCCGCCTGCAAGGACGCCAACGTCATCTACACCGACGTGTGGGTGTCCATGGGCGAGCCCGACGAGCTGTGGGCGAAGCGCATCGAGCTGCTGGCTCCCTACCAGGTGCGCGAGGAGCTGTTCGAGGTCGCAGCCGACGACTGCATCTTCATGCACTGCCTGCCCGCCTACCACGACGCCAAGACCGACGTGGGCCTGCGCGTGGCCGAGAAGTTCGGCATGACCGAGCTCGAAGTGACCGATGCGGTGTTCGAGGGCCCGCGCTCCGTCGTGTTCGACGAGGCCGAGAACCGCATGCACTCCATCAAGGCCATCATGTACGCCACGCTGAAGTAGCTGCAGCGGCGTATCAACCAGCGCATCGTCTATCCGATAACGAAGAAGGGCCTGATCCCGATCAAGTCTCGGGATCAGGCCCTTCGATGTGACAGGGGACGTTCCTTCTGTCACATTTATCCAAATGTGACAGAAGGAACGTCCCCTGTCACATCACATCCCTACTCCTTGGAGCTGCGGGACATGGCCACCTTGCCGGTGCGGGTCATCTCCTTGATGCCGTAGGTGCGGAAGAGGTCCTCCAGGCCCTGCAGCTTGGAGGTGTCGCCGGTCGCCTCGATGGTGAGCGAGCTTGTGCCCACGTCCACGATCTTGGCGCGGAAGATGTTGGCGATCTCGATGATCTCGTTGCGCCGCTCGGGAGGCGCCGCCACCTTGAACAGCACGAGCTCGCGCTCGATGGGGCTCTCGTGCGTGAGGTCGGTGATCTTGTGCACGTCGACCAGCTTGTAGAGCTGCTTGGTGATCTGCTCGTACGCCACGTTCTCGGCGATCACGATGGCGGTGATGCGCGAGAGGTCGGGGTCTTCGGTGGTGCCCACCGACAGCGATTCGATGTTGAAGCCGCGTCGCGAGATGAGCCCCGTCACGCGCGAGAGCACGCCCGCCTTGTTCGAAACGAGCACCGAGAGGATATGCCTCATCGCCCGTCCTCCTTCCGCACATCGGAACGCACCGCGCCCACCGCCACGTCGATGGCGCCGATCGGATCGTCGAGCGCCGCGCCGGGCGCCACCATCGGATACACGTCCTGGTCGCGCGAGATCGCCATGTCGAGCAGGTAGGGCTTCTCGCTCGCCAGCATGCGCGCGATGGCGTCCTCCACCTGGCCGGGATCCTCGACGCGCTCGCTGCGCCAGCCGTACGCCTCCGCCAGCTTCGTGAAATCCGGCACCGCATCCATGAGCGTCGCGGAATAGCGCTCGCCGTAGAAGAGCTTCTGCCACTGGTGGACCATCCCCAGGCAGCGGTTGTCCATCAGCAGCACCTTCACCGGCGCGCCGCACGCGACGGCGGTCGCCATCTCCTGCAGGTTCATCTGGAACGACCCGTCGCCCGCCACGCACACCACCTGCTTGCCCGGGCACCCCAGCGCCGCGCCGATGGCCGCGGGGAACCCGAAGCCCATCGTGCCCAGGCCGCCCGAGGTGATGAACGTCCGCGGCAGCTCGCGATCGATGTACTGGGCGGCCCACATCTGATGCTGGCCGACCTCGGTCACCACGATGCTCGCAGCGGGATCCAGCTGGGCCGACAGCGCCTTCATGGCCGCCTCCGGCACGATGCCCGCCGGCGCCTCATCGATGCCGGGACGGTAAAACGGGTAGCGTCGGCGCCACTCGTCGATGGTCGCAAGCCACGCCTCGGTGCGCGGCTGCGCGCCATCCTTCTCGAGTTGGGCGCAGAGCGCGGACAGGACGCCCTTCAGATCCCCCACGATGGGGACCTGCACCTCGCGCACCTTGCCGATCTCGGCGGGGTCGATGTCGATGTGGATCACGTCGGCATGCGGCGCGAACTCGTCGAGCCGTCCCGTCACACGGTCGGAGAACCGCGCGCCGCACGCGATGATCAGGTCGCTTTCGGTCAAGGCGAGGTTGGCGAACTTGGAGCCGTGCATGCCCACCTGGCCGAGATTGAGCGGATGCGACGCCGGAACGCCGCCTTTGCCCATGAGCGTCGTCACGATGGGGATGCGCATCAGCTCGGCGAGCGCGGCGGCCTCGGCGCTCGCGCCCGATGAGATCACGCCGCCTCCCGCGTAGACCACGGGGCGCTCCGCCTGCGCGATGCGCGCCGCGGCCGCCTTCACCTGGCGGGCGTTGCCCTTGTAGGTGGGCTTGTACGAGGGAATGCACACCTCGGCGGGATACTCGAACGCCGTCTTCTCGGAGGCCACGTCGGAGGGGATGTCGATGAGCACGGGGCCGGGACGCCCGGTGCGGGCGATATGGAACGCCTCGCGGAACGTGCGCGGCAGCTCGTCGGCGGACTGCAGCAGGTAGCTGTGCTTGACGATCGGCATCGTGATGCCCACGATGTCGGACTCCTGGAACGAGTCCGTGCCGATGACGCCGCGGGGCACTTGGCCGGTGATCACGACGATCGGCACCGAGTCCATGTAGGCGGTCGCGATGCCCGTGACCGTGTTGGTCGCGCCCGGGCCGCTCGTGACCAGCGCCACGCCCACCTCGCCCGTCGCGCGCGCGTAGCCGTCCGCCTCGTGAACGGCGGCCTGCTCGTGGCGCGCGAGCACATGCGTGATGGAATCCGCATCGTAGAGCGCGTCATATATCTTGATGGCCTGCCCGCCCGGATAGCCGAAGACGTACCGCACGCCCTCGGCCTCGAGCGCGGCCACCACCGCTTGCGCGCCGGTCATCATCCGACCCGGATGGCCGCCCGGCTGAATGTTGCTCGTCTCACCCACTGCGCACCGCACCGCCTCGATAGAACAGCGAAATCCCATGCCACCCACTATACCGCTTCGCCGCAGGTCGCGCTGCCACTAGCCGTTGGCGCGCTCGAACTTCTCCATGAACGACACCAGCGCGTGCACGCCCTCCTCGGGCATGGCGTTGTAGATGCTCGCGCGCATGCCGCCGACGCTGCGATGCCCCTTGATGTTGACGATGCCGGCGTCCTTGGCCTCGGCGACGAACTTGGCGTCGAGATCGGCGTCTCCCGTAACGAAGGGCACGTTCATTATCGAGCGGTCCTCCTTGGCGACCGTCGCCTTGAACAGCCCGCTCTGGTCGATGAAGTCGTAGAGCAGCCCCGCCTTGCGCTCGTTGCGCTCCTTGAGAGCCGCCAGGCCGCCCTGGGCGATGATCCACTTGAACACGAGGCCGCACACGTAGATACCCCAGGTGGGAGGCGTGTTGTAGAGCGAGCTCGCGTCGGCCTGCGTCTTCCACTTGAGCATCGTGGGGCACCCCGGCAGCACCTCGTCGCGGATGAGGTCCTCGCGGATGATCGCGATGACCACACCGGCCGGGCCGATGTTCTTCTGGACGCCGCCGTACATCACGCCGTAGCGGGTGATGTCGAAGGGCTCGGAGAGGAAGCACGACGACACGTCGGCCACGATCGGCACGTCGCCGGTGTCGGGCAGCTCGGGGAACTTGACGCCGTAGATCGTCTCATTCTCGCACAGGTACACGTAGTCGGCGTCGGCGGAGAGCACGAGCTCGTCCTGCTTGGGGATGCGCGTGTAGCCCTCGGCCTCGGTGGAGGCGGCCACGCGGGCGTCGCCGAAAAGCTTCGCCTCCTTGTAGGCCTTCTTGCTCCACGAGCCGGTGATCAGGTAATCGGCGACGCCGGGGGCGCCGTCGGCGCGCGGACGCAGCAGGTTGAGCGGCACCGCGGCGAACTGCGAGGAGGCGCCGCCCTGGAGGAACAGCACCTTGTAGTTGTCGGGGATGCCGGCGAGCTGGCGCAGGTCGGCCTCGGCGCCTTCGATGATCTGGGCGAACTCCTTGGATCGGTGGCTCATCTCCATCACGGACATGCCGCAGCCGTGCCAGTCGAGCATCTCGGAGGCAGCCTGCGCGAGCACCTCCTCGGGAAGAACCGCCGGACCCGCGGAAAAGTTGAACACCCTGCTCATGAAGACCTCCTTGGCCATGCGTTTGCACCGCCCCCGTCGGGCGGATGCGCTTTAGCATAGCAGTGTGATGGAGCGCGTGCGTTTCGAATGCGTCAAATGCGGCGAATGCTCCGGCAACGGCGGGGACAGGGGCGGAGAAGGCGGCAGGAAGCAGGGTTCGGACGACGGCGCGGAGGGGGCTAATGCGCGAATTTGGCGCGCAGGGCCTCGCAAACGCAGGCGGGGGCGAACTGCTCGAGCTTCTCGTCGTTCATGCTGGCGATCTCGCGCACGATCGACGAGGACAGGTACATGTACTGCGGGGGCGACATGATGAAGACCGTCTCGAGCTCGGGGCTGAGCTGGTAGTTGAGCGCGGTCTGCTGGAACTCGTACTCGAAGTCGGTGACGGCGCGCAGGCCCTTGACCACGATGGTGGCGCCGATCTCGTGGGCGAAATCGACGAGCAGCCCGTCGAAGGGCTCGACGCGCACGTTGGGCAGATGCGCCGTCGCCTCGCGCGCGAGGGCGGTGCGCTCCTCGAGCGTGAACAGCGGCCCTTTCTTGCGCGACTGCGCGACCGCGACGACGACCTCGTCCACCAGCTGCGCGGCGCGCGTGACGACGTCGAGGTGGCCGTTGGTGATGGGATCGAACGTGCCCGGAGTGAGTGCTCGTTTCATGAAGCGGTCCTTCTTCCTAAAAAGCGGCGGCGATGCGCAAGCGCCCTCCCCTTCGCCCGTCCTCGCCTGGCGGCCTCCCCGCGCTACGCGCGTCGGAGGATGTCCACGACAGTATCGCCGTACTTCTTGCGCGATGCAAGCGCGAAGCCCAGCTCGGCGGCGGCGCTGTCCACGGAATCGCCGGAAGGCGCGGCGTGCTCGTAGACGACGAGGGCGTCGTCGGCCAGCGCGCCGGCTGCGGCGAGCTGCGCGACCATGCCGAGGACGTCGGCCGCCTCGAACACGTACGGAGGGTCGAGGAAGACGAGGTCGAACGGCGGGCGGGCGGAGATCGGCGGGTTCTTGAGCACGTCGCGCCGATGCACGCGCGCGACGTTGGCGGAAAGCCCCAGCGCCCGCACGTTGCCCTCGAGCGCGGCGAGCGCGGCGCGGTCGCGCTCGAACAGATGGGCGGCAGCGGCCCCGCGCGAGAGCGCCTCGAAGGACAGTGCCCCCGAGCCGGCGAACGCGTCGAGCACGATGGCGCCGTCAAGCCCCCCGCGGGCGCTCGCGAGCGCGCTGAAGAGCGCCTCGCGCACCCTGTCGGTGGTCGGGCGCGTGTTGGATCCCTTGGGAGCTTTGAGCACGCGGCCCCTGAACTCCCCGGCGATGATGCGCATGAACCAGTCTCCTTTCAGATGAGAAAAAGGGACGGTCACTTTTTCTCAACAGCGCGAAAATGAGAAAAAGCGAACGTCCCTTTTTCTCATTTTCGGCCGAACGCCAGGCGGATCTCGCGAGAGAGGGCCTGGTGCTCGGGCAGCGCCAGCTCCGGATCCTCGTCGAGGATCGCTACGGCGTCAGCGTGCGCAGCCTCGATGACCTTGGCGTCGCGCACGACGTTCACCAGCTTCAGCGTGGACGCGCCGCTTTGGCGGTTGCCCAGGATGTCGCCCTCGCGGCGCAGCGACAGGTCGAACGCCGCCAGCTCCAAGCCATCGTCGGTACCCTCCATCGCGGCAAGGCGCGCGAGCGCCGTCTCGGTGCGCGAGGCGGACACGAGGAACACCTGACCGGGCTTGGACCCGCGTCCGACGCGGCCGCGCAGCTGATGGAGCTGCGAGAGGCCGAAGCGGTCGGCGTCCTCGATGATCATGACCGTCGCGTTGGGCACGTCGACGCCCACCTCGATGACCGTCGTCGCGACGAGCACCTGCGTCTCGCCGGAACGGAAGCGCTCCATCACCGCCTGCTTCTCGGATCCCGACATGCGTCCGCACAGAAGCTCGACCTTCCAGTCCGAGAACGTGGTGCGCTGCAGGAACTCCGCCTCGCGCTCCGCCGCGGCGACGTCGTCCCCGCCGTAGTCGCCGTCCCCCTCGATGCTGATGGCGGCGTACGCGTAGACGTCCTCGTCGCCCTCGCGCTCGGCGCGCTTGCCCGCGCGCTCGTCGCGTTCCTGGGTGCTCTGGCCCACCAGCGGGCACACGACGTAGACCTGTTCGCCGCGGGCGAGCGCCTCGCGAGCCGCGTCGTAGGCGCGCCCGCGTTCCTGCTTGGAGACCACCGCGGTCGTCCGCCCCGCCGCCGTCGACGGGCGATGGCGCAGGTAGGACAGCTCCATGTTGCCGAACAGCGCCAGCGCGAGCGAGCGCGGGATCGGCGTCGCGGTGAGTGAGAGCGCGTCGACCGCATCGCCCTTGGCGAGCAGCTTGGCGCGCTGCTCGACGCCGAAGCGCTGCTGCTCGTCGATGATGGCGAGGCTGCAGCGCGCCGGGGCCACGTCGTCCTCGAGCAGCGCGTGGGTGCCGATCAGCACCGTGAGCGCGCCCGAAGCGGCGCCGGCGAGCAGCTCCTCGCGCTCGGCAGCCGGCGTCGAGCCCGTCAGCACTCCCCAGGTGATCCCCGCCGCGTCCAGCCACGGCCCCAGGCTCTTGCCGTGCTGACGCGCGAGCACCTCGGTGGGCGCCATGAGCAGCGCCTGGGTGCCGGTGTCGGCGACGGATGCCAACGCGAACGCCGCGACCGCGGTCTTGCCCGTTCCCACATCGCCCAAAAGCATGTGGTTCATCGCATGCTCCGACGCCATCCCCGCAAGGATCGCGTCGCGCGCGGCCGCCTGGTCCTCGGTCAGCTCGAACGGCAGCGCCGCCGCGAGCGCGTCGAGATGGGGGCCGCTCGCCGCATGGGACGTCGCCGCCGCCCCGCACTCGCGCTCCCTCCCCTCGCCGACGAGCTTGAGCTGCAGGAGCAGCAGCTCCTCGTACACGAGCCGCCGGCGCGCCTGGGACACCTCGTCCATGCTCTGGGGGAAATGGATGCACGACCACGCCGACGCGCGGCTCATCAGCCGGTACCTGACGCGCAGGTCGAGCGGAAGCGGGTCGAGCACGCCCGAGCACGCCTCGAGCGCGTTGCCGACGAGCCGACGCATCCACGCCGCGGACACCTTCTCGCAGGCGGGGTGCACGGGGATGATCATCCCGGCGGCGCCCTCCCCTCCCTCGAGCTTCTCCAGGTAGGGGTTGGTCATCCGCTTGAACCCGTAGTTGAACTCGACGGCGCCCGCCACCGCCACGCGCATGCCCGCCGACAGTTGCTCGGCGAGCCAAGGTTGCCTGAAGCAGGTCACGATGAGCGTGCCGGTCTGGTCGACCAGCGTCACCTCGGTGAGCGACAGGCGCGGCTTGGGGCGCTTGAGCCTGACCTCGTGGACGAACCCCTCGATCGTGCACTTCTCCCCGATGCGCGCCTGGGCGATGGTCGTCTTGAGCGACAGGTCGACGTAGCGGCGCGGGTAATGCGTCGCCAGGTCGCGCACGCTGGAAATGCCGAGCCCCGCCAGCGCGCGGGCGCGGGAGGGGCTCACCAGGCGCACATGGTCGACCGGCTCGTCCAACGCGAGCGTTGCGGCGAGCCGGTCGGCGGGTGCGGTATGCGGGGCTTTGTCTGCCGTCACGTTATTCCAGAGAGAGGATGATCGGATAGAGGGGCTGCTCGCCGCGGTGCGCGTCGACCTCGAGCTCGTCGTAGGCGTCCTCGATCTCCTTGAGCAGCGCGTCGAACGCGCCGGCATCCATGTCCTCGCCGGCGAGGATCGTCAGCGTGTCGGCGTCGTCGGCCTCCATGACCTCGAGCAGGCGCATCACGACGTCATCGATGGTGGATCCGACCGCCTCGATAGAGCCGTCGGCGATGCCGATGACGTCGCCCTCGGCGATGGGGTTGTCGTGGGCGTCCTTGGAGTTCTTGATGGCGTGCGTGACCTCGCCGGTGTGCACGTCGGCGCACGCGTCCTTCATCGCCTCGACGTTCTCCTCGAGCGTCGCCTCGGCGTCGAACCCGAACAGCGCCGAGAAGGCCTCGGGCACGCTCGTGGTCGGCACGACGGCGCAAGGCTTCTCGGAATAGTCCGCGGCGCTTTGGGCCGCCATGATGATGTTCTTGTTGTTGGGCAGGATGATGACGGCGTCCGAGTTCACGCGCTCGGCCGCCTCCAGCAGGTCGCGCGTGGAGGGGTTCATCGTCTGTCCGCCGGAGACCACGACGTCCACGCCGAGGCTCTCCAGGATCGCGGCGTTGCCGGATCCGGCGGCGACGGCGACCACGCCCACCGGCTTGCGCTCGGCGGCCTGCGTCTCGTGCTCGGCCTCGAGCTTGTCGTTGCGCGCCGCGCTTTGGAGCTGCATGTTGTGGATGTGCACCTCGGAGATCTGGGCGTCATGCGTCAGGAACCAGCCGAGCACCTGGTCGGGGCGGTTGGTGTGCACGTGCACCTTGAAGTTGGGATGCATGCCCACCATCAGGTCGCAGTCGCCCATCGTGGGCAGGAAGTCCTTGGCCTTGTCGACGTCGACCGTGTCGGAGTGCACCAAGAACTCGGTGCAGTAGCGGAACGCCGAGCCCTCCCAGTCGTTGATCTGCTCGATCTCGACCTTGGGCTCGAGCCCGCGCGCGAAGGCGAGCTCGTCGCCGAGCTTGCCGGATTTGCCCGTCAGGGCCGACACAAACGCGTCGAAGAAGATCGCCAGGCCGAAGCCGCCGGCGTCGACCACGTTGTTCTCCTTGAGCACCGGCAGCAGCTCGGGCGTGCGCTGGACCGAGGCGAACGCCTCCTCCACCACGTACTCGAGCGCCTCGTCGCAGCCGAACTTCTTCTTGCGGGCGTGCTTGGCGGCAGCGGCGCTGTCCTTGAGCACGGTGAGGATCGTGCCCTCGACCGGCTTGCGCACCGCCTGGAAGGCGACCTCGACCGCGCGGCTGAACGCGCCGTCGATGCTCGCGGCGTCCACCTTGTCGGCCTTGGCCGCGCCCTCGCACAGGCCGCGCAGGATCTGGGAGGTGATGACGCCGGAGTTGCCGCGCGCGCCCATGAGCGCGCCGGTGGTGATGGCGCGGCGGACCTCGGCACGGTCGGCGCCGATGGGCAGCGCCGCCAGGTTGTCGACCACCGAGGCCAGCGTCAGCGACATGTTGGTGCCGGTGTCGCCGTCGGGAACGGGGAACACGTTGAGGCGGTTGATCTCGTCCTTGCGCTCGTCGAGCACCTTGCTCGCGGCGGCAACGGCATTGATGATGTCGTTGACGGAATATGAGTCAGACATGGTTTTTCCGATTCTCCTGTGACGTGCGCGGAGGTCGCCGGAGCGCCTCCCGCGTCAAGCGTCCGATATGTTTACTCGTCTAAGCTGCCGATCGGCGCGGGCGGCGCCCTAACGGCGCACCTTCACGCCCTGGACGTGGACCTCCACGCCGTCGAGGGGCACGCGCGCGTACTCCTTCAGCACGAAGGAGACCTGGTCGATCAGGTTCTGCGACACCGTGTTGATGTTGGTGCCGTACTCGATGACCACGTACAGCTCGACATGCACGCCCACCTCGGTGGTGGTCACCACCACGCCGCGGCGCAGGCGCGATGCCGGCAGGATCTTGGCGATGCCGTCGGCCGCCGTCGGGGCCGTCATCCCCACGACGCCGTAGCACTCGAGCGCGGCGTTGCCCACCATGTCGGCGAGCACGTCGTTGGCCACGTGCAGATTGCCCGGGATCTGTGCACCCATGACGCATCCTCCCTCACGCTTGAAGGTCCGCCCCACGCCGCCGCGCGCGCGACGTGCGGGACGGGCCGTGATCTGGCTTTCACATACCTTGGAAGTATACCGCAAGCCCAGCCCCCCGCGCCGCACCAGCACGCAACGTTCGCAACTTGGGGAGGAGGCCGAAGCTGGGTCAGAACCTATTTGAACAGCTCATCATGGCTGCCAGTGCGCTCAAAGAAGGCAACCCTGTCGTTTTGGGACCATATCACAAGCCAATCGCCCGAATTTGCAACATGGCACTCATTTCTTCCCGTCCAGCCACCGGAAAGGCGATGCATATTATGCCTGCGTTTGAGGATCTCAACCGATTCGGGAGAGTTTTCCAACACGAGATCGATGAGCTTACGAAGCTCTTGGAGATCCCAATTGCGGCGTTTCGCCTTCTTCTTCAGATCGCGAGAAAAGGCTGCGGAGAAATCGGCGGTGAGCCGTCCCATTACGCCATCGCCGCCGCAATCAGGTCGGCACCGTTCGAATAACGACCCTCCCTGCCCGAAGAGAGGAAGGCATCGCCTTCCCGAATGGCCGCAACGCTTGCATCATTGGGCTCTTCGGGAACAAATGTCAACGGAATACGATTGGTGTTCACCATCTGCTTGTAAAAAGCGCGTGTGACGGACGACAGATCGAGGCCATAATACTCGGCAACCTTGGAAGCGCCCTTCTTGAGATCCTCGTCCACACGTATTGTGAGGGTTGCAGTTGCCATGATTGCCTCCTTTAATGGCTTTTGTTAGTGCGTTTATATTATATCGCACATACACAAGTACTGCATCTCACAACATTCAGATTGCAGTTCGTGAAACTGCCAAGCCGCAAGGAATGCCGCTGAGCGCATCTCGTTCGACAAACCCTACTTTCATGCACGTTTTCAAGCGTTGGGCGACGTGGGCGGAAGCGCTGGCGGGGAGACTCCTCGCGCATCGGAAGCGCCCTACTCGAAAAACGATAGGTCGCTCTCGTCGAAGCTGGGGTGCTTGACGTATTCCTCGAGGGGCGGAAGCAGGAGGTTCTGGGGGATGAGGGAGGAGTACTCCTCCAAATAGAGCTCCGCCATATGTTCGGCGAAGCGCGCGAAGCGCTCTCCCCCGTCGTCCTCGAACGTCCGGATCGCGCGGTAATACTCGGCTTTCTCGGCGTCGAGCACGATGAAGGGGACAAGCCCTCCTCGCGCCGCCCCCGCACGCAACGTTCGCAACTCGGGGAGGCGACTTCGCTGGGAGCAAAAGCAGCAAAAAGCTTCCGCAGCGCCTCTTAGACGAATCGGATCTCCAGCTTGCGCCCCAGACCTGAGGCGATCTTGGAGAGGGTCGCCACGGAGGGGTTTCCGTTGCCGTTCTCGAGGCGGCAGAGGTTAGCCGGCTTCATGCCGCTCCGCCTCGCAAGCTCTTGTTGCGTCAACCCTTCCCTCATCCTCGCCTCGACGATGCCTCGCGCTACCTCGCGCTCGACAGCCTGGGCGTCCCACTCCTCCTTGAACGCAGGATCTTTCAAAGAGGCCTCAAGGTGCCTTCTGAAATCACTCATTTCTCTCCCTCCAATCCTTGCGGATCGACCTGGCCCTCTCGATTTCCCGACGCGGCGCCTTCTGAGTCTTCTTCCGAAAGCCATGGGTGAGCACGATCCTCTTCCCCACGACGAAGAAATAGAGGATGCGAACGGAATCGCCACCCCACACCACCCTCAACTCGAAAATACCATCCTCCAAATGACGCGAAAACGGCATCCCTAACTGCGGGCCGTAACGTTCAAGCAGCTCAACCAGTCCGAACGTTTTCGCCTTCATTTTCAAATCCAAGCCGTCAATAAACGATTCGACAGGCTTCTTTCCCGAAGCATCGCGATAGTATTCAATCTCATACATCGAATACCCTCTCATCATAAGTTATCATATTTGATAATTCGAAGCAATCTAAATACCTTCAGCCCATTCGAGACCTATTCCAAGAGACGCATCGACATAGTTTTCAGATACTGGACGGCAGATGGATTTGGAACATACGCCCACCTCCTTTTCTCTGCAGGAGAAAGGCTGTCCTCGCAAGGAGTTAGGAGTGTTCCAACCATGTATAGAACATTTGTACCATATCACCAGGGCAAGCAATCAGCAACATGCTGACGCTCATTGAGCTCTAATCCCGCATAATGCGACGTAACCGAGATCCTGCCTTCCTGGCAAATGGAACTATTACCATATGGACATTTAACGCCAAACGGGTTTCATCTCGCATTTCCGACATCGGGACTGCCTTCCTCATAGAGAACAGGGGTTCATGCGCCAGCTGCCCCACCATATTTTCATCGAGTTTCTCAATAAGCCGGACGAGGCGCTCTCGCATGCCGTGCCTACTCGAAAAACGACAGGTCGCTCTCGTCGAAGCTGGGATGCTTGATGTATTCCTCGAGGGGCGGAAGCAGGAGGTTCTGGGGAATGAGGGAGGAGTACTCCTCCAAATAGAGCTCCGCCATATGCTCGGCGAAGCGCACGAAGCGCTCTCCCCCGTCGTCCTCGAACGTCCGGATCGCGCGGTAATACTCGGCTTTCTCGGCATCGAGCACGATGAAGGGGACGAGCCCTCCTCGCAGGCACTCGCGGAACATGATCATGCGCCCCGTCCTGCCGTTGCCGTCAAGGAACGGGTGGATGCGCTCGTAGAACACATGGAAGCCGACGATGTCGCGGTAGGTGGTGCGGGCGCGCTTGCCATACGCCTCGAGGAGCCGAGCGCAAAGATCTCCTCGAAGCAACGGAACATCCAAGCGCAATCGCATGACAGCCAGTCGCGTTACAAGAATCAAAGGGAAAGTGGAACGAAGCTGCACACAGCCCATCATCCTGAAATAAAAAGTACCCCCCAAAGTTAGCATGCAGCAGAGGCTTGGGGGGTTTCACGTCGATCACTATACTATAAGCATTGTGAAGATTCGAGGAAAAGCGGAATTAGATGCAGGATATTCGCAATTGCAACCAAAACATGTCAATTATGAGTTCATCTCAGCATGCTAACATCACTCTTGATCTTGGCAGAAAAGGCGCTCCTCAATATTTCGCCGAGCAGATCGAGCGCGGCATCAAAAAGGGCATTCTTCGCTTCAAGCTTCGTGTTCCGGATGGAAGCTCAAGAGCTTTTCCGAATACCTGCGCGCCCATTGCTGGCCTTGTCGATCACTATCGGGAAAAACATAACTGCACGTTTTTCTGGTCGAGGAAGGCAAAACGCAATTCTCACGCTACGAAAACAGGGATACTTCATCCCTACCGTTTCCCCCTTGAGACCCGAGGCGTCAATTGCCTTGACAAAGTATGGGCGTTTGACAGCGAATCCCACTACGAAACCGTACGGGGAATCGTCGATTCCATCAGAGCCTCCGCCCCCATCGGGCAGGACCTCATCAACTGCCTCGAGCTATGCCTGAACGAAATCACCGACAACGTGTTGAATCATTCCGCGAATGACGAAGAGAGCGCAACAGGATTCGTCATGGCGCAGGTTCACCGGGAAAAGCAGCGCATTGCCGTTGCCGTATTCGACCGCGGCATTGGCATTCTAGAGTCTTTAAGGCGATCCGGGAGGGCGGTTTCATCCTCCTCCGACGCGATCTCCCTCGCTGTAAAAAAGGGCATATCCGACGGCAAAGGTGCGGGTAAAGGGCTCTGGATCCTCGAGCAAATCATCATAGACAACGAAGGCTCGTTCGAAATCACCTCAGACGGCTCACGGTACTCCCTGCGTCATTTGGAAAAGAAACGCGAACCCAAACTTGCTCAGACGAAAATCGCCACGCGCATCCCTGGAACTACATTGATCGATTTTCAGTTGAATACCGCCAATCCAACGAGCATCTCCAGGGCGATATCCGGATACAAGCACGTTGATCTTTGGGCAGAAGCGCATGAAGAAAACGACGATGGCAGCATCCTGCGATTCAAGGTAAACGAAGACTCACCTGGATTGGGCAGCCGGATCGATGCAAGAAGGTTCGCCAACATTATCTCGAATGCCCCCAAAATGGCTGAATCTATTGTATTGGACTTCTCCGGAATCTCCATTGTCAGCTCGTCATATGCAGACGAGCTGATTATGTCGCTCTCCAAACAGCTCGGCTTTTCCTCGCTTATGTCTAAAATTCGGTTCCGCCACCTCAGCGAAGATTGCGCCCGGATGTTCGATGACGCAATGGAATCAAGATTGGGCAATAGGGATTAACCGGAGGGACGCAATATGAGCTTGGAGGGGACCATCGATGTCACGAAAGACGACGTAGGCGCTTCGCAGACGCATGCACGTGATCGGCACCTTCACTGACGGGGAAACTCCGCCTTCATGCTCGTGATCGTGAGGCTCAAGTACGTTACGGAGAGCGAGCAGGCTCCCGCCGCTACCCGGACGTAACCCTGTTGGAAGAGTAGCCACACCGGATGGCGGGGCTAGGGGCTGTCGGAAAGTGCGCAAGAATCTTAACAGCAACAGATCATGGAGGCCCGCGAGGGGCAGGCAGCAACGCCCATCGCCTCGCAGCTCGATCTCAACGAGTGTTGCCTGAGGATCGAGGGCGAGCGGTAGCGACACCAGGCCAGCCTATTATCGGTACCGCCGGCAGTTGACCGGCAGTACAACCCACCCCATGTTTCAGCGTGTTGAGAAAAAGCTATATGGCGTCTACCCCATAGCTGCAACCCGCCAACACCGGCCGCGTAGCAAACTTGACGGAAAGGTCGACGCGCTCACCTTACATAGTTGCTTACAACTCCTCGAAGAATGACAGACGCATGCACGCTACGAGAAGCCATAGGAAATGACGACGTTCTATCATGCGACAGAATGAGCTACTTCCTACCGATCATTTTTTTCACGATGGCTTTCGCCCCGGAGACGAGCCTCTGCTTGAAACTCGGCTCAAAACCCCAATGGCGCATCATGTCGGGGATGGAGGCACCGTCCGCGACCGCCGCCAGGAAGGCGTCCCTGCCGGGATGCGGGGCGACGGGGCGGACGAGGGCGGAATTGCCGGCGGCGACCTTCTCGAAGGCGCTCGGACCCGAGGACATGCGGGCGGACACACGCTCGACGGCCCCGACGCCCTTGCCGGTGTTGGCCAAGATTGCGGACACGCCGCCTTCGACGGAGACCTCGGGATGCTGCCCCCCGACGCCCCAAAAATCGCCGAGCGTGACGTCGCTGCCGCATCGGCGTTTGAACGGACAGGAGAGGCACGAGCTGCGCAAGGACGCGTTTTTCAAAAACGCCCTCATGTACCAGTCGTCCGCGAACCTGTTCGCAGAGAAGCGCGAAGCGCTATCTTTCTCCGTTATGCACTCGTACATAACGGAGAAAGATAGCCATCCGGTTATCTTACTCCGGAAGTTGACCTCGCGGATCTCGCCGCCTTGGAGCTCCTCCACATACCCCAGCCATCTCCTCCACAGCTCCGGAGACGGCACGCCGTGGCAGATGACGTCGACGCCCAGGAACAGGCCGGAATCGGCAAGCCCGCCCAGATACGAGCGCATCCCCGCGACCTGGCAGGCGGTGCCGCAGAAGAGCGCGGGGCGGCCGTCGCGCAGCGCATCGCGAATCCCCCTGAAGACCTCGGGGCCCACCGAGCTCTGGACGTACTTCGAGCGCATGATCGGATCCAGATCCTCCTCGCGCTCGGCGAGAACGTGCCGGAGCTCCCGGCAGCCGTCCGCCCACGCCGCGCCCGCGACGACGCCGCCGCGCGACAGGGTGTCGCGCGCCAGCAGCCCGAAGACGCCTCCCGAAGACGAGCGGCCGAGCAAGCCGGGGTCGCTCGCCTTCGCCCAAAGCGCCTTCTCGACACCGTCGTCGGCAGGCGGATTCAGCACCGGGCACACGGCATCGCATGCGCCGCAGCCGACGCACGCATCGGCGTCGACAGCAGGTCCAAGAAACCCGCATGCGTCTGACTCCATGACGATGCAGCCCTTCGGGCAGCTCACAGAGCACGCCCCGCAGCCGCAGCACGCCTCCCCGAGGAAGGTTATCTTGTTTTCGATCCGCTTCGATCCCATCTTAACTCCTATCTGAGAAACGGCAGACGCGCTGCAGCTGCATGCCTCTCATCCTTGTTGAGCACGACAAGCCACAATGCCGCCGCAAAGAGAATCGTGTAAGCCACTCCCCATGCGAAGAAGGAGGCCCAGTCGAAGACCGGAAACGCCTGAGAAGCGGCAACGCAAGCCGTGGTCACGACGGTTCCAGCGGCGAGGACGGGAAGGTTGCGCCTCCAGAAATGCAGCATGTCCAGCCCCACCCGCCTGTGATAGTACCAGTTCATGAAGGCTCCGTTGCCAAGCGCGATACTTGCGATGTAGCCGATAGCGGGCGCCCAATAGCCCATGGAGGGGGACGCGACAAGCGTAAAAGCGACGTTGAAGACGGCCATGAGCAGCATCGCGACGCTCCTCGCGCGGTGCATGTTCTTCGCTCGCTGGATCTCGATGCCAGTGTTCTGCGTAAGCGGAATCACCAACGGAAGCGCCATGGCGAGGATGAGCCAGTAGGCGTCCAGGAAACCCTCCCCCGCCCACTTGACAACGAAGAATCTGCCCAGAAGAGCAAAACCTCCGTACACCCAGCAGAAGAGCACCATCTGATAGCGCCCCACACGCGTCATGAGTCGCGTGAGCTCCGCGTTGTCGTCGGACTCGGCGACGATCTGGTTGATTTTTGGAGTGAAAACGTTTGACATGGTTGAAGAAAGGGACACAAACACGTTGCGCACTTGAACCGACACTGCAAACACCGCCACTGCCGAGGCGCTAGTGAGTGCGCCAAGCAGCACGTTGGGGACGTTCTGATTCACGAGATCGCACAGCTGGTTGGCGAAGATCCACGCACTGAACGCAGCGATCGAACGGAAGAGCACGCCGTCGAGGTGTCTCACGTCGAAACGCATACGCAGGCGTCCGACGCAGAACGTCGCGTTGAGAACGAGCAGCACAACATTCACTGCAAGTTGCGCCAAGGCGACACCGATCACGCCCATGCCAAGAAGCAACAGCCCGTACGCACAGAATGGCATGGCAAACGTGGTGGCGAGCTGCCTCGTCTGCTGGAAACGGAATTCCTCATGCGCCATCACATACGCATCGAAGATGGAGTTGAAGAGCGTGACGGCGATGCTTCCCGTCATGATGGACATGACCGCACGCGCGAGATCAACCTCCTCCATGGTGAAGCTCGTGGAGAAAACCATCCCCGCATTGGCAGCGAAAGCGAGACCGAGAACCAAAGCGATCGCACTCACAACCAAGTACAAGACGAGATAGACACCGTTGAGCCGTCGGATGTCCCTTTCGGTACCGTGCGCCTTCCTCTGTGTGTAAAACCTCACGTAAGCCTGCGAGAAGCCGAAGGAAAGCAGCGTGAGTGAGAACACAAAAGAGTAGCTCGTCTGATACACGCCGTACTCGGCCTGTCCCACGAAGGACAGGAGCATAGGCGTGTAGACCAAGTTGACGAGGTTCTTGGCTATGATGTTGGTATAGCCAATTACGACCCCGGCGCGACGCTGGCTAGGCATTCAAACATGCCTCCAGATACTCCATGAATATCTTACGCTCGCGCCCAATTGCCTCAGAGACCCCCTCGTAATCATTGGAGCGAGAGAAATCGAAATCTTGAGAGCCGTAGATTTTGTGCTCGATGCCGAGTTTGTCCGCCAAGGTTTTAAGCCGTCCAAACATCTGTGAGCGTGTTGCATGATTGCCACCACGATGAACAATCGTAAGAGGTCTCTGGAAGATGGCTGAGAAAACCGACCCATGGAATGAGTCCGTAACGACCCAGGAGGCGTTCTCGATAAGCGAAATGAACTCAGCAGGGCCTGCTGCTGGCTCACCTTCTCTCTCGCGATCGGAGAGATAAATTACAGGGAGCTTACCCTTGCAGCTTGCCGCATCAAGGGCTATCTCCGTTTCTTTGGAGACACCTCCCAGCAGATATGCGAATACGTAATCACAATTCGGAACGACCCGCGCATCCGCAACCGAATGCCACTCTCGAGCGCTGAGCGCCAACGTCGGGTCGCAGATGACGGCAGCATCCCTGCCGGAAGCCTCTTTGATGAACCGAGCACCCGCTTCCTCCCTTACCGAAATACGTGAAAAACCATCCATGTATCTGGCAAGCCTACGAGATTGAGCGCTTGAAAGGGGCGTATCTGTTCCGAAACTAGGGGCGAGAGCAATCCTCTGCTCAGGCCTTGAAAACTGGAGGAACCTCCAATCCTCTCCATATGCACTACGGCCCATCCGCCAAACTTGATCGCTTCCAGCGGAAAAAAATCGATATTCATCTAGAACCTCTTCTGAAAGGTTCTTGAGCGTCCTCAGCGCAATGCGCGAGTTGAACCGATCGAAAGCGGCTAGGCGGTTGGCACTCATCGTTGATTCAGGTGCAGGAAGTTCTTTTCCCAGCAGTTTCTTAAATTCTTTCTTTGCAGCCTGCATAATTGGAAGCCGACGGTCAAGAAGGAGAGATTCCGTAATATAGCCCAGCTGATGATATATCCTATCCACTGCATAATTCTGAAGTCGATTCCCATAGTTGAATCGACCTTGAATGGTGACGATGCCAACTTTCCCTTCGGCATTATCCATGTATAAGCTTCCTTTCACTATTGTCTGCTACCACTCTCATCGTGGTCACAATTCCTTCTGGGGATGTCAAGGTGAAGACCCTTTTCTTCAGGAGATCGATAACGCATCCTTCTATTTCAAACGCTGTTTGAACCCCAAACCCTAAGAGCATCCCGTGTCTCCGAAGCCGCAACAGTAGCCGATAACACTCGTTTCGCCAAAGCCTCATGGCCCGAAGCCAACAGACGCGACACCAACCGTCTGTCGACTCTCAACTTGCGGACAGCAACGTGATTACCGACAGCCTTTTGAAATATCTTGGATGAGGTGACAATCCTTACTGCTTGTTTATATGCAGATAGGTTCCCGTTTCTGACCGAAGATGCCAGATAGCGACAAGTCGACAGAAGGATGTAGGCATCAAACGCGTCATCCGTGAGATTGAAACCTGGCATTTCCCCCCATTTTTGAAGGAACTGGGCAAAGTACTTCGCCTTGATCTGGAAATCAAGATAGTCATTGAGCCGAAAGGTGCTTGTGGTGCCTCTTGAGGTATCGCGATAATAGTAAAGAGCCTCCATGAGGTAATACGCCTTGCTCGCGCGATCGAGCAGAATGAGAGATTGGAGGTGGTCTTCCCCAGAAACAAGGTGTTGAGCATCCGAAGGATAAGACGCGCTCAAAAGAAGCTCTGCTTTAACCGCCTTCGAACACATGCTGTGGAGACAATATGTATCTAGAGCGAGATTAAGATACTGCACCTTCTCCCCAGCCCCAAACGACCGCGAATCGCTAAAAGGGAACCTCTTGTCCATGGAAGAGTAATTCGGACTAGAGGAAAATTCAAAGAAGATTATGTCGTAGTCACCTTGCTCGGCAAGCGGTTTCAAGACCTCGAGCGCGTCACCCCTCAGGCAATCGTCGGCATCAACATGCAACACATAGTCTCCCGATATCGAAGAGTATGCGGCTATACGAGCGGAAAATGGGCCGCAATTCTCTTGATGGATGACCTTCATGCGGGCATCCTTCTTCGCATACAAGCTGCAAATGTTCCATGTGCCGTCGGTAGATCCGTCGTCGACCACAATGAGCTCAAGGTTTCCGTATGTTTGGTTGAGGATTGATTCAATGCACTCGCCAACGAAGCGCTCGCAATTGTAAGCCGGAACTACAACTGAGTATTTCATAAAGCCCTTCTCCTCGGATTGACGACGTAAGACAATTGCTAGCTCCAAAAGGCAAGGTACGGAACGGTCTCGCTACTGCCCATAAAGACATAGAAATAAGCCCAATAGATCAAGGCGTAGACAACCAAAGCAGATTTGATCGCAAGCCTCGTCGCATCATCTTTTTGATATGTGTGCAGAAGCACAGAGGGAAGTGCGAGCGCGAACACATCGAAATACAAGCCGATCCTGCCGCCATGGTCGCTCAGCGAGGTCAACTGCGAGAGCAGGACACCCGCGATAGTCATACAAAGCAAAAACGCGGTGAAAGAGTCTCGCCGATCGGTTCGTCTGAAAGCCATAAGCGCGATGATGATCAAGGGTAGCCGCATGATTATCTGGTTGGGCATAATTCCTACCGACTGATTGCCCAGGTATCCCGCAACATAGGATCCAAGTCCAAAAGACGTGAGCAGCGAGGCGACCGGCCCTATGAAGAGGATGGCTATCAGCATAAGGCCGCAGACAAGTACGACCTTTCTCAACTGTCCGTCGGCGCTCGAGTCCATGTACACTCTAATAGCAAACACGGCAAGCCCAAGAACCGCAGAGGTGTGAAACGAAATGCCGATCAATATCGAAGCAATTCCGGCGATATGATCCTTGGCCCTCCCGTTCTTCTTGTACAGGCCCACGACACCCGCAAAGACAAAAGCCATCGCAATCCACTGGCGCATCATATTCAAAGATTGGTTGAAATACAGAAATAGGAAAAGACACATACCCACGGCAAGGGCGCCCCTGTTTCCCCTGTGCGAGAGGGTCCAGTAAATCGGGACGATTACAAGCAGCTGTGTCAGAAACAAAAGCCCCTGAACAGAATCGAACAATCTGGAGGATATCCAAACGAGAATAAGATAGCCAATCTCGAATTCCGAAACATCAGCGCGCGACCAATATTGAATAAGCCCGGATCCATAGAACTCGTCGAAAGAACTGCTGGAATGCGCGACGTCAAAAAGCGGCTTGGCATAAACCGCGACATCGGTGCCGATGCTGTCCGCACGCATGCCGGCAAGAAGACACGGAATCAGCAACGCAACGATGGACCAGAATACGTAGCCCACGCTATTGCGAGGCCATGATTGTATGATCGCCAATATCAACAAAGTGGCGCAAAATGAAACTAAGTACGGCAGCAACTGCCTAACCCCCGTCCGTTCTCATCGTTACGCATCTACAGCGCTCTTTCCGACCCGAATCGTTGTCGACTCCTCCTATGCAACCGAAGAAACATATTCATCTGGACTACCTATCTATGAAACGCGAGGACGCTGATTTCATAGATGCCCCCCCCGACGGCTTCCAGAGGCGAAGACGGTTTAGCATACGCTTGATATCCTGTCTGTAGCACCGCTTGGGCAGCGCCCTTTTGACGGCGCGCTCGAACGGCACTCCGGATTTGATGTCTCGCAGAAAGAGGCTTCGCGCGGCAGGCAGCTCCATAGGCCGATTAAGCTGCTTGTTGTTGGCTGCCGCAAGATCCTCGTCCACGGGAAGAATCTTTAGCCTCGACATCCGTAACAGCTCTTCTCCCTTTCCCGTCTGGCAAAGGGCGAGGGAGATTCCACCGCCCGCCTCTCCTTCGAGCTCGGTGCCCCACGAATCGCCGAGAGTGAGGTCGGATACGCGCTCCCTTCTCGCGTAGGCGCACGAATAGCAGTTCTCGGTATAGTCGAGTCCCTCTAGAAACGCGATGAGATAGCGGTCGACAACGCCAGGCGTATCGACAGCGGTCGCGCCGTCGCGCAGCTGGAAGCTCGCCTTGCGGCGGAAGGATATGTCGGCGATATCGTCCAACTTGCAGCCTCGCTCCTCGAGGAACATCCCGAGCAGCTGAGGGGACGGCGTGCCGTGGCATATGAGGTCGATCGTGTAGAAGTGCTCTTCAAGATGTTCGCCGACGAAGTTGCGCATGGCGGACACCTGGCACGGAAGCCCGATGAACAGGACCTTTCGACCGGCCTTGAGCAAACTCCTCACCTGTCTGTAAGCGCCCATCGGATTGCTTTTCACGTACTTGGAACCCCTGAACCGGTCGATTTCGCCCGGGTCGTCCACAACCTCGAAGCCGAAACGGCCCCCTGAGAACGCGCATGCGCACACTGCGGCGCCCGACTCCGCAAACGCTCGCGAGATCGCAGAGGCGAAACCGCCTGATGAGGACGCCCCTCGCTCGGCGGGATCCACCGCCCAGCCTTGGTACCATTCGGTTGGCACCCTGAACCCAGCGGGATGGAGCTGCTGGCAAACCCCCTCGCAGCGTCCGCAGTCGATGCACTTCTCCTGATTGATGACGGGGCGGTAATACTCAATGCCAGGCACCACCATAACCGCTCCCGTGGGACATATGTCGGTACAGGCCATGCAGCCTGCGCACATCCTCTCGTCGCAAATGGTCAGCATCCCTCAATCAACCCCTTCATCACATCGAGCGAGCGGCTCCGCTGCTCTGCCAGAATAAGGTTGGCGAACTCGAAGTCGACCGGCGTGCCCGCAAGGGCGACATCGTCCGGGTCTGCAAGCACGCGCCCCTGCAGCCCCGTCATCCGGAGCAAACTCATCGCGCGCCCGGTCGTTCCGGTACTAGGGAGGACCTCGACGAACGGGACATTGAAGCTGATAGCGAACGCAGTCCCGTGAAAGGAGTCCGTGATCAGGCACGAAGCGTTCGCCAGCAGATCGATGAAGCGCCTGGCGCTCGGAAGGTAGCGAAGCTTGCCGGCGCGGCTGATTTGGTGGAGGTAAGGCGAGACCCTGACGAGCGGCAACCCAAGATGTTCAGCAGCCCTCTCCGCATAGCTGGAGAGTAGTCGGTCGTTGTGTATTTGGTATATGAGCGCGTACGGTGATCCGCCGCCGTCCGACGTATCACCCGACTCTCTGGACAGCAAGCGCCACTCATCTGCACCCAGAAGGAGCGTCGGGTCGAGCACCTGTTCGGATGGAATCCCCCATTTCCGCAGCTGTTCGACGGCGATGTCCTCACGAACCGCGATCGCGTCGTACGAGGCAAGGCGCTCGCACATTGCCCGCTTGGCATAAGAATCCAGGTGATTCTTCCCGAAGCTCGCGGCGTACGCGACCTTTCGAACGCCCGCCGGAGCGAAGCCGAGCATGTATGCGGGGTCGTACACGCCTCGAGCGACAGGCCCCCACACCTGGTCGCTCCCCGTCATATAGACGTCTGCCTCCGGAGGGTCTCCAGCAAGCTCGTCATAGGAGGAGTAACGGCGCGTCAGAGACAGATAGCGCTCCCTCTCTGCCTTGAAACGCTTTCCGGCAATTACGCTCGGCGGCTGCCTCATCGCCAGGTAGATGAGGCGCTTAAGCGCGGAGCCTCCCCATTCCGGCTTCGATGCAAGAAGCGTCTTCTCGATGGTCCAGATGTCTTCGTCCGCTCTTATGTAATCTACGACCACGCACTCGTGTCCCAGCGACTCAATAGAACGCTGGGTGGCTATGACTTGCAGCAGGGAGCCGTAGTTGATGGCCGCATGCCTTGTTATAAGAGATACTTTCACGTTAGCCTTTCTCGTTTGATAGCCGATGCCATCTGAGCAAAATTGAATTTGGACAGAATCATTTTGGTTGGACCGCCCAGTGGGGAGACGATATACAGGGGCCATCGTCTTCACTAAATGATTTCATGATGAAAGCACCTCGTTGTAAACCAAGCCCGTCTCTCGAGCAACGAGATTCCAGTCGTGATCCCTCGCAACAAATGAACGCGTGTTTTCCTTGGCTGCGTGATACGTGGCCATAGACAAAGCCTGCATCAGATCTGCCTCGTGCCCGACATGGAACGTCGAGCCATGCCCCTCAAGTACCTCGGTGTTCTCCGGAATGTCACTCACCAGGCAAGGACAGTCGAACCACATCGCCTCCAGGAGGGCCATAGGCATGCCCTCAGCCTCACTCGGGAAAACGAACAGCTTCGCATTGGCGTACAGCGCCGACAGATCCTCTTTCCCTAGATTCCCGGTAAATACGATCCTCTCGTCCCCGGAAGCTCGCTCGGACAGGCCCTCTTTGAAGTCGTCGACATGCTCGCTGTCCCCGGCGATGACGAGAAAGGCGTCGGTCTCGAGTTTCCTGAAGGCATCGATCAGGATCTCAAGCCCCTTTCCAGGCACAAGCCTCGAAACGCACAGCAAGAAATCCCGCCCACGAAGGCAAAACCGATCGAGAACAGAGTCGTCCTCCACCTTCTCGGGCATGGAGATGCCGTTGGGGATGTAGCGGACGTCCCTGCCGTACTCTTCCTTGAAGTAGGCCTTGATTGAGCGCGAGAGAACGATGACCTCGTCAGCGCGACGCGCGGTCAGCCGCTCCCCGAACTTGATATACCTCGCGCCAAAGCCCTTCCATTTTGGCGTCTTATAGTTGAGGCCGTGGACGGTCACCACGACCTTCTTGCCGAGCAGCTTCGCGAGCCATAGCGACGCCGCTGGCCCGAGGGCGTGGTAGTGGATGACGTCCGCGCCGTCGATGACGGCGCGGGCAGTCGCCAGATAGCTGTACACAACCGCGTTAAGCTTCTTTGAGTCAGGAGTCGGCACGTCCACCAGGCGGACGCTCCGATAATCGGAAAGGCTGTTCTCGTCCCTCACTTTGCGGTTGTAGGCGGTTACATCGAACCCCATGGCAGCGAGCCGCGTTGAGAGCTCCTCGACGACGACCTCCACGCCACCGCCGCGCCCGGGGATGCGCTTGTGGCCGATCATGGCGACCTTCACGCAATCGCCCCCTCGTACAAGGAAAGGTACGCCGACTGGAGTGCCTCCACGCTCGACCTTATCTCGTAGCCCGCCTCGGCGAGCTGCTCTATTGCATGCTGAAATCTGCCGCTGGAAGCAAGGCGCACAACCTCTCCAGTCCATTCGGACATGGGGGCATCGAGCGACAGGCGCACAGTGTCAGGCAGGATGAGCGCCTCCCCGGACACCGCGTCGGACGCAACGACGGGAAGCCCCGACGCCTGTGCCTCGATGAGCGTGAGGGGGATACCCTCGTGGAGACTCGGGAACGCCATCACGTCGAATGCCTGGACGAGCCTGTTTACATCGTCCCGCAGGCCAAGGAAGCGAACCGATCCCGAAAGCCCAAGGTCTTGAGTTTTCCGCTCGATCTCACCGCGAAGCTCGCCATCACCGATGAGCACCAGCACGGCATCGACGCCCTCGTCCCGCAGATTCGCCAACAGGTCAACGAGGAAGGAATGGTTCTTCACAGCGGAGAAGCGGC
>ERZ1034920.524-NODE-524-length-30095-cov-29.707290_pt1 | contig 30095 bp, 35 predicted proteins | sample MGYA00520688_ERZ1034920 | MGnify/ENA primary metagenome ERZ1034920 (study PRJEB33766, sample SAMN09781785) | gut metagenome | biome: gut microbiome | host: Homo sapiens | place: Madagascar | study: EMG produced TPA metagenomics assembly of the PRJNA485056 data...
CGCCGGGGACAGTGGCGCAGCTACCGCCGGGGACAGTGGCGCAGCTACCGCCGGGGACTGTGGCGCAGCTACCGCCGGGTACTGTGGCGCAGCTACCGCCGGGGACGGTGGCGCAGCTACCGCCGGGAACAGGGGCGCAGCTACCGCCGGGAACTGTGGCGCAGCTACCGCCGGGGACGGTGGCGCAGCTACCGCCGGGAACAGTGGCGCAGCTACCGCCGGGGACTGTGGCGCAGCTACCGCCGGGGACGGTGGCGCAGCTACCGCCGGGAACAGTGGCGCAGCTACCGCCGGGGACTGTGGCGCAGCTACCGCCGGGGACGGTGGCGCAGCTACCGCCGGGTACTGTGGATATGCTCTTTCAGGGGGGAGATCTGCTTGCGGCGAAAAAGGCGTTGCAGTAGTCCGTGGTAATGAACCAAAAGCAAAAGGCGGGCTGGGCGCTGTACTGGTCATCATAAAAACGGATGATGACGGCGAAATTGAAACCGTGAAAACCGTAACGGTTGACGACGAAAAGGTCAAAGTGGATACCTGGTACACGATCAAAGGGAAACGCCTTGTTGAGGTAAACGAGTGAACGCCGGGCACAAAAGGCCGAGAGCGGCGCTGCGGGTTTGCCCGAGGTGCGGCAGCGACAGCGGAGAGCGCCGGAGCGATGAGGACATGAGCCGCGAGCGGCACTGCGTGGTGTGCACCACCTGCGGGGCGCGGACGTTTATTTATCGCACCATGAGCGCGGCGGCGCGGGCATGGAACGAAGGAAGGATGGCGAAGACGGAATGGCCAAGAAAATAGAACACATTAGAAAATCGGGGGCGGAGAAGTGCTGCAAATGCGCCTACCGCGCATGGAACGGCTGCGGCGGGCGCCCGTGGCACACCTGCGAATTTCTGCTGCTGACAGGAATGATGCGGGGGTGCAGCGTGGCGGAATGCACGCGGTTTACGCCCATGACACGGGAGATCGAGCGGTATTTAGACCGCGTGCGGCGGGGCGTTATCGCAGACGCCTACCCGCTGAAAGATCTGGCAAACGGAGAAATACCCACATGGATGCGGCAGAAGGAAAAGCCGAAAGAGAAAAAGAGGGTGCGCCTGAATCGCCCGCGAACACCGGAAGAGATGCAGGCCTATCACAGAGAATATCGGGCCAAGCATAGAGAGCGGCTGCGCGAAAAGGCGCGCGAACGCAGAGCCCGGCAGAAACGGGGCGATCAGGCATGAGATACTACGAGCATTTGCTGCGGCGCTGCCGGTCGGGCGACCTGCGGCGGGCGGAGGTGCGCGGCGACTGGCCGAAATTCCGGCCGGCACTGGTGCTGACCTTCAACGGCGAGGAGCAGGTGGCCATCCGGCACACGCACTGGCTGCCCTTTTTGCGGGAGGTCTACGTGGCGCAGCTGATGGACACGGACAAACTAAACTGGGCGCTGGAACTGGCGCACAGATCAAGAAAATAAAAAAGGGGGCACAGAGAAATGGATGAAAAGCACTTACTGAAACTGATGGACCGGGCCTATAAATCGGGCGGGTATCTGCTGATCGTGGGAGAGCGCGGCGTGGAGTTGATCTGCGACGGCATGTGGAGATTTGGACTGAACAACGATAAGGTGAGCGCGAAGATCAAAGCCAAGCTGGTGGAGCACATGGACTTTCTGCCGACGGAAACGGGGGCATGGCAGGTGTGGCCGGACGGCGCGCAGAGCGCCGACATGGCGGTGGCGCTGCAAATCGCGGCGGCATGGGTGCCGCAGAGGGAATTGCAGGTGCTGCGGACGAGTATGTATTACGGAGATCTGTGGATCTACCAGAACGAGGGCACCAAGGTATGCGCCGGCATTCCCGCCGGCTGGCTGCTGGCGGCCGGACCGGAAAATATTTATGTGGACACGGTGAAGGGCATTTGCTACTGCGAAAGCGAAGGCGTGAGCGCATCCGGCAAGTGCGCGACGAAGCGCACGGAGATGAGCACGGAAAGCGCGCTGAAACTGGCCGCCGTGCTGCGGGCCATGGAAACGGTGCGCCTGGTGGGCGCGAATGCCGCGGAGGAACTGGCCGGGCAGGAGGATCTTTTGAAAGGGACGGAAGGGAGCGAAGAAGATGCGGAGGCGTAAAGGCGGAAAGGTGATCACCATGGAAGGCGTGCTGAAGCTGTGGAAGGTAAAGCTGCCGGACGGGCGCAGCGCGGAACTGCAGGCGAAGACGCGCAAGAAGGCCGTGGAACAGGCGGCCATGATCTGGGCGCTGCCTGTGGAATGGATGCTGGAGAAAGCCAAAGTGGTAGAGATCCGCTGACATGGGCAGCTGGCAGGAGGAGCGCGAAAGGGCAAGGCGCGGCGCGGCGATGGAACGGGCCCGACGGGCGGCCATGCCGAGGGCGAAGCTGATCTTCCCGGACGGGCGGTGGCTGTGGGTGCGCGCATCCAGCCACTTTGACGCCCGCTGCGAGGCAGAGAAGAGCGGGCTTGCCGTGCCGCGGAAGACGCGCTTCTGCGCGGCGGACTGGCCGACGGAAGACGAAAAGGAATTGAAAGGATGGGTGCGGATATGACGGAGCTTGCAATTGAGAAGCTGCGGAAGGAATACAAAGAAGGGAAATACGACAAATACGCGGCGGCCATGAAAAAGGACGTGCTGCAAGCGATGGAAGAGTTCTGCCGGCAGGACGGGGAGTTTGCCCAGGCGGTCTATCAAGGCGGAAGCTTTGCGGAATGCATGGCGGCGGTGGCAAAGGATTGCGGCAGCAGCATATCGGATCTGGAAGCCTACCGGCGGGCGGTACAGTTCTACTTTAAGGGCGCGGACATCCGGTTCCGGATGGAAATCAACCTGTGCGCGGAGGTGGAAAAGGATGCCGGGATCACGGAAGCAGAACAGAGCAAGGCAGGGCGCGTGGCGCTGGATCTGAGCAGCTTTTTCTGAGGTGAGGGCATGGCAGGAAGGAGATATGAGAGCATCAGCGCAGGGAAAGGACCGAACGAGCAAAACGAAGACGCTGCGCTGCGGCAGTTCCCGGGGCTGACAAAACAGGATCTGACGAAGGCAAACGCATTATTCAAACGCTATGTGTTTTATCGCACAAAGGGAAATGGACGGACGCTCTGGACCAGCTGCTGCGGTGTGCGGGAACGATACATAGGAATGGACATGCGCACCGTGGGGCCGAAGGACAGAGCAGCGCTGTGGGCGCGGCACAATGAACGGATCCGTTGTCCTTTTTGCGGCGCGGCGGCAGAAATGAAATGTGTCGGAAAGATCGGTATCGGAAAGATGCTGACTGAATACCAGCCGGTAGTGTTTTTACACACCAGCCGGGACGGTAAAACCATTTACGCGCAAGGGTATTGGATGAGAAAAGAATACAGCAAGGAGGATACGGACACACTGTGTGCGCCGCCGAAATTTATGGCAACGATGGTGTGCAGATTCCGCGAGGGAGAAGCCGTGCGATGGGAACAGGAATGGACCGGCAAGTGGATCCGGGCAAAGGAAAGCTGCTTTGGCGAGGAGCCGTTCCGGAAGGTCGGATTATTCAGCGGCGTGGCGGAATACCACGCGATCGGCATGGAGCGGCTGGAGAAAAGCTTTTTGCGGTACATTGATCTGCGCGAGGCACAAGACGCAATTGGATATGTGCGCGGCATAGATACCTGGACAACGCTGATGCGGCTTTTATATGTTGCGGCACAGTACCCAAGGCAGACCGAAATGCTGCTGAAAATGGGACTGGCTGACATTTTGAGTGACTGGGTGTATCTGAAGAAAAAGAACGCGGCGGTGCTGCACTGGGAGGAAACGGATCCGCGTAGAGCCTTCCGGCTGACCGGAGCGGAGCTGAAGGAATGGATCGACAGCGGCGGAGAAACACACGCACTGACATTCCGGAAGTTTTTGGCGAAGTACGGAATCTGCACAAAGATCAGCGAAGCCGCAGCGATGCTGCGCGGCGCATATGACCTTGAAGGGCAGTTGCGCAAAGCATTCCGGCGTGCCGAAGAATATCACGGCAACAAAGGACAGGTGCTGCGGTATCTGCGCGACAAAAGCGAGAATGAATTGCGGTGGCGGCTGGAAGCGGCGACGCGCTACTGGCTGGATTACATCGACGCGGCGGAGAGCAACGGCGATGAACTGTGGAAGAAAAAGAATTTTCTGCCGCAGGATCTGCGGCAGGCGCATGACAGCGCGACGGGCATACGGCAAGCAAGAATCGAAGCCGCAGCGAAAAAGGCGGCAAAAGAAAAAGCACTGGCGGATGCAAAGATCTGGGCGGCGCGAGAAGAAGAGGTGCGCAGGAAATACGCACTGGAGATGGACGGACTGGTGATCGCGGCGCCGAGCTGCGAGGCGGATATTCTGCAAGAGGGAAAAACGCTGTGCCATTGTGTGGGCGGATATGCAGACAGGCACCGGGACGGGAAAACAACGATTTTGTTTTTGCGGAAAGCAACGGAACCGGACAAGCCTTTTTTGACCATAGAAATGAACGGAAACAAGCTGGTGCAGATTCACGGATATCGCAACGAGGGATTATATACCGGAAAAGGGCGGTTTGCGCCGGATCCGCGGAAGGTGTATAAGGACTGGCTGGATACATGGATGCGCTGGCTGATGGCCGGAAGTCCGCGCAAAAAGGACGGCACGGCCAGAATACCGAAGAAGAAAAAGGCGGCAGCTTGATCAAAGGAGGAGCAACATGGAAGGATTGGAGACAAGACGGGACCTGGGAACGGTGACAGCGGAGATCCGCATGCTGACAGAGCAGGCGGGAGCATTGGCGCTGGACTACGCTGTGGAGATCGGGCGGAGGCTGACGGAGGCACGGGAACTGGTGGAGCACGGCGGCTGGGAAGAATACCTTGGTGAGATCGGCTACAAAAAGAGCACGGCAAACAACTTTATGCGGGTATATCGCGAGTACGGAGATCCGCAGGGCAGCCTGTTCGGCGCCAGCTGCAAAAGCGAGGCACTGGGCAAGCTGACCTACAGCAAGGCGCTGGAGCTGCTGGCACTGCCGGAGGAAGAAAGGGAAAGCTTTGCAGCGGAGGTGGACGCGGAGCACATATCCACGCGCGAACTGAAAGAAGCCATCCGGGAGCGGGACGAAGCCCGCGCGCAGCTGGAGAAAGCAAAAGAGGCGGAACAGCTGCTGGAAGAGGCGCAGCGCCGGGCGCAGGAAGCCGGGGAAAAGGCGGCTGCGCTGGAAGAACAGAGCGCACGGATGGCAAAAGAACTGGAGGAACTGCGCAACCGGCCTGTGGAAGTGGCAGTGCAGAAAGACGAGGCGGCAGAGCAGGCGGCCTTTGAACGCGGAAAAGCGGAAGAATCGGAAAAAATGAAAAAGGCGCTGATGCTGAAAGAAGAGCAGCTGCGGCAGGTGCGCGCGGAAGTTGAAAAGGCGAAGGAGGCTGCACTGGCGTCGCACAAGGAAAGGGACCGACTGGAAAAAGAACTGGATGAAGCAAAAAAAGGAGCCGGGAGCACAGCGGAAACCGAAGAACTGCGCAAACAGCTGGCTATGGCCGCGCCGGAACTGCAGGAGTTCCGGGTGCTATTTACGACATGGCAAGAAACCTTTAACCGGATGCAGGGAATCGCGGAGAAGCTGCGCGCTGCGGGGCGGGAAGAAAACGCCGGAAAACTGCACGCGGCCATGACGGCGGCACTGGAACAGATGCAGAAAGGAATGCGCGATGGGGATTGAACGAATTGTGCTGACGGTGGAGATCGTGGCGGACGGGGAGAGCATCGGCGACAAGGAAAACGTGTGCGCGGCGCTGGAACGGTTTGGCACGGTACGGGTACTGGAGATCGAAGAGCGGGCGGAGCCGCAGCAGACATCCTTTTGGGATGAAAGCCTGCAGGGAACGCCCTTTGAAGGGAGGATTAAAAAATTTTGGTGAAGCCGTATTACAAAGCCGTGGAAGATTTCATGCGGCAGTGCGAGGGCATGAAGGTGCGGGCCATGGCGCTGGTTGCGCTGGTGGACGATGAAGAAGCCTATGACGTGTTGTGCACCTACGACACGGGGCCGCATGAACTGGCCGGCTGCGCGGGCATTTTGCAGATGCAGGCGGCCTACTTATACAACGAGATGAACAAAGATTACGACGAGGAGGAAGAAAACGATGAAGAATGAAGCAGAGAACATGACGGCGGAGCGCGAGGGCAGAATTTTGCAGAACGCCATTGACACATGGGGCCCCAGGACGCAGACCGTGAAAGCGATGGAGGAGCTGGCGGAGCTGATCCAGGCGCTGAGCCGCAGGCTGCTGTGCATGTACTTGAATGCGCCGGGCGGCAACGCCGCACTGGAGAATGTGCGCGAAGAGATGGCGGATGTGAGCATCATGCTGAACCAGCTGGAACTGATTTTCGGGGACACGACTGAAGAAGAGATCGGAAAGCTTTTGCGGCTGGAAGCGAAAATCGCAGAGGATAAGGCGGAAAAGGTACCGGGAGAATGAGGGCCGCAGGAAGCTTCAGCTTTCTGCCAAGCGGGCGGAAAAGCGCCCGTTTGGCAGAAAATCGAAACGTCCAAACGTTTGGAATTATGAAAAAAGGGGGCGGGAGCACGGAACAGAAAAAGAAACAGCTGGCGGAGATCATAGCGGACCCGATGCGCTATATCCCCGCTTTCTTGCGCATCCGCGACAAAAAGGAACAGATCGTGCCGCTGCGGCCGAATCCGGCGCAGGAAAAACTCTATGAGATCATCATGCGGGAACAGGACGCGGGGCGGCCGGTGCGCATCATCATCCTAAAGGCGCGGCAGCTGGGGTTTTCCACCTTTACCGAGGCGCTGTATTTTTACGACGGGGCGACGCACAGGAACGTGCACACCCTGATCGTGGCGCACAGAGCGGACGCCACACGAAACCTGCTGCGCATGAACAATCTGTTTTACAACCAGCTGCCGAAGGCGGTGAAGCCCATGCGCGCGGCCAGCAACGCCAGCGAACTGATCTTTGCCAACCCCAGCCGCGACGCGGAAGAGAGGGCGAAAAACCCGGGGCTGGAAAGCTACATCCGCTGCATGACGGCGGGCAATGGCATTGGCCGAAGCGACACGACCAACAATCTGCATTGCAGCGAGTTGGCCTTCTGGGGAGGCAACGCAAAAGAGATCCTTTTAGGCCTGGTGCAGGCGGTGCCCAACGAGCCGGGCAGCTGCGTGATCATCGAGAGCACGGCAAACGGGTACAACTACTTCCGCGAGTTGTGGAAAAACGCGGAGAACGGCGAGAACATTTATGTGCCGGTGTTTTTTGCGTGGTACGACAATCCGGATTACGCCATGGAGCCGGAGCCGGGGACGGAATGGACGGCGGAAGAAGAGGAACTGCGCGGGCGCTACCATCTGAGCGACGCACAGCTGGCTTGGCGGCGCTGGTGCATCAAGGCCAACTGCGACGGCGATGTGGACAAGTTCCGGCAGGAGTATCCGAGCAACCCGGAAGAGGCATTTCTGCTGTCCGGACGGCCATTTTTTGACAACCTGCTGCTCAACGACCTGGTGCAGGCGCGGCGGGACGCGGAAAAGGCGGCGCCGCCGGAGGAAGGAACATTTGCCTATGACTACGACGGGCTGCACCTGTCGCAAATCCGGTGGACGGCGCAGCGAGGCGGATTCATCCGGATCTACAAACGGCCGAAGCCGGGGCGGCGCTACACGATCGGCGGCGACACGGCGGGCGAGGGCAGCGACTGGTTCGCGGCCCAGGTGATTGACAGCGTGACGCGGGAAAAAGTGGCGACCTATCACTACCAGCACAGCGAGGAGTTGTATACCCGGCAGGTTTACTGCCTGGGCATGTGGTACAACGAGGCGCTGCTGGCGATCGAGTGCAACTTTTCCACCTATCCCCAGCGGGAGCTGGAACGGCTGGGCTACACGAAATTTTACGCCCGGGAGAAGATGGACACCTACACCCACAAGACGGTGCAAAGCTTTGGATTCCGGACGGACAGCCGGACACGGCCGGTGATTTTGACCGGGCTGCACGAATTTATGAGCGCGGAGAGCGGCCGGCCGGAATTGGAACGGGACATCGAAACGCTGCGGGAAATGCTGGTGTTTGCCTGGGACGAGAAGAACAAGCCGCAGGCCATCGTGGGGGAGCACGACGACCTGGTGATGGCGCAGGCGATCGCGCTGTTCGCGGCGGATCAGGACGTGGCGCACACGGCGCCGCCGAAACAGGTTGGCACGGTGCACTGGCGAGAAGATCAATGGGAAGACTACTACAACGCCAGCGAGGCCGACAGGCTCTATTTGATCGACAAGTGGGGACGGCCCGAGGGGCTGTAAATGTGGAAAAAAGAAAGGGGAAGAAAACATGAAAGTGTACATAGCCGGGAAAATCACCGGCAACGGAAGATACCGCGAGGAGTTCGCGGCGGCAGAGCGGAAGGTGCGCGCGATGGGGCACATCCCGCTGAATCCGGCGGCGCTGCCGGAGGGAATGGAACCGGCGGACTATATGCGCATCTGCATGGCAATGCTGGACAGCGCCGACGCGATCGCAATCATGAAAAACTGGACGGAAAGCACCGGCGCGCGGATCGAATTTGCCTATGCACAATATGTGAATAAAAAGTTTTTGAAGCTGTGGATGATGCCGGATTTTTCGCCGAAAAAAGATGTGGAACCGGAGATGGACGTGTCGCCGGAGAGGCTGGAAGAACTGGCCGAGGCCGACAAGGACGGGCGCGTGGTGGTGCTGCCGTGCAAAGTTGGCGACACTGTTTGGTACGAAGAATACGGCATTGTGAATGGAAAGCTTATTAAATATGGCATACAGCCGCACGTGGTACTGACGCACTTTGAATACATGGTGACTAAGGGAAAACTACGGGACAAGCAATTGCCACTGGGCGGGCTGGGGATCAACTGGTTTTTGACCAGAGAGGATGCGGAGAGGGCAACGGGAGAACAGTGGAGAAGTTCGGAAGCTGGGATGAGCGATATGTGATATGAGCAACAAAAAGCAGCCCCGGCGATTGCCGGGGCTGCGGGGCATCTGCCATATTATGATGATTCGCGCAAAAAGGCTTCGATTCCTTTTTTAATGACGCTGGCCTGTGATATGCCGGATTCGGCGCACCGGGCGCGGAAGGCCTGGACAAGTTCCTTGGGGAGTTCCGCCTGAATCTTGCTGTAGGCCTTATCGTTGTAACGGCGCTTGACCTCGGTGCTGGTGGTGGTTTTTCTTTTTGCAGTCGATTCCATGGTCACCACTCCATATCCAGATCGTCGTAGTAGTAGCGCTTACCGTCGATAATGACATTATCGCCCTCGTCGTTGTAGCGCTCATCGTTTACGTCGTTGACGATCTCGCCGACAAGGTTCAGCGCCTTTTTGACCTCACGGAGAAATTCGTCGCTGACCAGGGGGGCGAACTCCTCGGACAGCTGCCGGATATAGTGGCGCGCCATGGAGTTAATCAGATCGCCGTTGAAACCATTGTAAATGCCATAAGAGGTGGTGTCGTGGATAGTGTAGCGGATGTCTGCATCGGTGAGCAAGTGATCTCTGTGTGCCTGTTCGGCGGCGCGGTAGTCGGCGAGGATCTGCTGGCAGATCGCATCCGGCGTTTTCGCGCGGAGCATTGTGTCACGGCCGGGGCGGCTCAACAGCTTGATCTCGCGGTAACCATCGACCAGGGGAAAATCGCTGCCGTAGCAATCGGCGGCGAACGTGGTGCCGCGAAGCACCATGGAAAGGGTGCTGCTGATGTAGCAGGATTCGTTTGCATCGATCGTCTGGGTGAGGGTGACGGGTTTGCCGGTTGCAACGCTTGTCCATTCATAAGTGTAAGTCATGATTCGTTCCTCCTTGCAGCGATTGGTTGTTGTTGGGGTGTTGTTTAGCTTGACTATAAGTTAGCATACTCAATCGAGTATGTCAAGGGGAAACGGGGAAAAAGAAAAGATTTTTTCGCTTGCTGCCGCGCGGGGGCGGGGCGGCGAGCGAAAGGACCTTATACATTAAAAAATAAAAAGAACGCGTGCGCGCGTTCTTGGGGCGCTTGCTAAGCGGCTAAGTTTTGCGCCACGCCCTATATTAAAGACGGGGCAGGAGGGAAGATTTGGTGATCGCGCAAGCGCAGGAGAAGACAGGTCGATGTATTTTGACGGATCGCAGATGCGGAGAAATAGATTGACAGAAAAAATATTTTTGTTTGTCAGAAAAGACAAGGCGGACCGCGCGGGAGCGCGGGAGCATTAAGACCGCACGCGATACCAGATATTACGCGCGCGGGAAAAGGGCGGACAGGATCCGCGGGGCGGAAATACCGGCCGAGAGATTACAGGCCGTGCATTTTGTGGAAAAGAGAGGGACAAGACATGATGCTGAATGGAGGGAGATATGTGATTCGGACGATCATTTCAGGGCGCGTGGTGGAGAAGAGCAAGTTTTGGCTGCCGAACCCCGGACAGGTGCGCGCGGCGAGAAGCCACACCACCAGCGCGCGCAAGCAGGACAAAAACGCCAACGACGCGGTGAAGCAGCTGGCACGGCAGATCAACTGCAATTTTTGCTACCGGGATCTGTGGGTGCTGCTGGAATACGACGAGGCGGGCTATGCCGCCATTGATGGATCACGCGAGGCGGCGCAGAAAGAATTGAAGCTGTTTATCCGCCGACTGGGCCGCGCCATGAAGAAAGACGGCCTGGTGCTGCGCTATGCAGGCGCGTGCACCTCGGACATGGACGGGGAAACAAAGGCTGACGTGCGCGTGCACCACCACATTGTGCTGCCGCGCGCGGCGGAGCCTTACCTGGAGCAATGCTGGACACGCGGCGGCTACGGGATCCGCACGCTGCGCCGCCAGGCCGACTACACCGGCATTGCGCGCTACATCATCCGGCAGGTGCGCCGGATCTCCGACGCGAAGAAGTGGAGCAGCAGCCGGAACCTGGAAAAGCCCGTGGTATATGAGCGGGCGGCCAAACGGGCGGGCGCGCTGCGCAACCCCACAAAAACAATTTTGCTGGAGAGCTCGGAGTACGACGTGGAGAGCGGGAGCCATTACATACGCTACACTAAAGCGCCCACGCCGGGCGAAACGGGCCTGCGGGCAAAGGACGTGACGGCGGCGCCGGAAACCGCGCGGAAAGCGAGGGGGCGGCAATGAGTTGGCGGAAGCTGCGGGGCGTGGATCTGCCCTATGAAAAGCAGGTGTACATACGGGCGGTGTGCCTGCTGTGGCGGGAACAACCGAAAAAAGTGCAGACGAAGATCAGGCGGCTTTGCGAGGATTGCGGGGGCGTCTATTCTGCCGCGCTCTGGGACGCTATGACGACCAAGCAGACGGCGACGCAGATCGCACTGCGGCACCACATCGACGAGAGCACGCTATACCGCATCAGAGTGGCGTTCTACGAGCGGTGGTAGGCGGGGAAAACTTGCAGTTAACGGACACGCAGGACGTGCTAAGATAATTTTGCCGGTGGAGCAGTGCACCGGCCTTTCGGCGGGAGCGGTCGCGTTCTTTTTTATCCTTTCTGGCGCGATCCATGTTCATCACCTCCTTTCACAAATCTGACCTATCCATGAGCGGCACAGAGCCGGGGAAGCAACGACGTTTCCCCGGCTTTGTGCCGCTTTTTGCGCGCGCAGATTGCAGATAACGGACACGCGCGGCTTGTTACGATGGGCAAAACGGATAGAGGGGGTGGCGACGCTGACGGCGCTGGAAAAAGCATTTGCCCGGGAGTATGTGCTGGACCACAACGGGACGCGGGCGGCCATCCGCGCAGGCTACGCACCGGGAAAAGACAACGCCAACGCGGCGGCACGGGCCAGCCGCCTGCTGAAGAAACAGGCGGTGCTGGACGAGATCGCAAAGCACGAGGCAGAAGCGGCGAAGGAATTTGTGCTGACGCGCGACGGCGTGATCAACCGCTACCGCGAGATCTATGAGCGGTGCATGGATGCAAAGCCAGTGATGGCCTGGGACAGCATCCAGCACAAGTATGTGCCGACGGGCGTGTGGCAGTTTGACGCCCGGGGCGCCATGAAGGCGCTGGGGAGCATCGCCGTGATGGCGGGGCTGGGCAAGCCGGAGAAACCAGACAGCGACGACGGGTACGAAAGCCTGCTGGCAGCACTGGAGGAGGACAGCAAACGTGAAAAAAGGGAAAAATCTGACGGAATGGCTGGTGCGGTTTGAAAAAGCCAAGAGCGCATGGAGCCGCGAGCGCGTGCAGATGGACTGGCGCGAGCAGCTTTACGACGGCACGCACCGGATCGTGGGCGCGCAGGGAAAGAAAAGCAAAGACGCGCTGCATGTGCGCAACATTGTGGCGGAGTTGATCGAGTGCCAGGTGAGCAGCACGATCCCGCTGCCCAAGGTTACGGCCGTGCGGGAGCAGGACGAGTGGCTGGCAAAAAAAATAGAGAACTGGCTGCGGAACGAACTGAACCGGCTGCCCTTTGAAGAACTGAACGACCAGGACGAACGAACGACCTACATCCAGGGCGGAGACCACTTTTTTGTGGAGTGGGACACGACGGCGCGCACCCACACCACCGAAGGCGCGCTGGAAGTGAACCTGCAGCACCCGAAGACGGTGATTCCGCAGCCGGGCGTGCTGACGGGCGTGGAAGACATGGACTACTGCTTTGTGCAGGCAGCGCGGAGCAAAAAGTGGGTGAAGGACACCTACGGCGTGGACGTGGACGCGGAGCAGGAGAACGACCCGCAGGTGCGGTCCTTTGACGCAGCGGAAGAAAGCGACGACATGGTGACGCAGATCTATGCCTACTGGCGCAACAGCGAGGGCGGAATCGGCCTGTTTTCGTGGGTGGACGGCTCGGACATTGTGCTGGAAGACACGGACGACTACCAGGCGCGGCGGGTGCAGGTGTGCAGCAAGTGCGGCGCGCCGGGCGACGGATGCAAATGCCGCTACTGCGGAAACACGACCTTTGAGCCGCAGGAGCAGGGCCACGACGGCGAGGACGGACGGGTGCTGGCGGAGGACATCGTGCGCAGTGACGGCAGCGTGATTCCAGCCTTCTCCCCCATGCGGGGGCTGGACGGCGAAGACGTGACGCAGCCGGAGATCGACGGGCAGAACGGATACATGAGCCTGGCGCCGGTGATGCAGCAAACGGTGATCCCGTGGTACAAGCCCAACGTGTACCCCATTGTGCTGCGCAAAAACGTGAGCCAGTTCGGGCGCTATCTTGGGTCCAGCGACGTGGACAAGATCATGGACCAGCAAGAGAGCATCAAAAAGCTGGGCACCAAGGCGCTGGAGAAGGTGCTGAAAGGCGGCTCCATCGTGGCGATGCCGCCGAACCTGCACATACAGAACACGGACGAGGAGCTGAAGCTGGTACAGCCGCGCAACCCCTCGGACCTGCAAATGATCGGCGTGTACAACGTGGAAGTGGACAACAGCGCGGACCTGAACATGGAAAGCCTGTACTACGAAGAGGGGCGCTCGACGCTGGGCATTACGGACAGCTTCCAGGGCAAGCGCGACAGCACGGCCACCTCGGGCACGGCAAAGCAGTTTGCCGCGCAGCAGAGCGCCGGCCGCCTGGAGAGCAAGCGCGTGATGAAAGACGCGGCCTATCAGCGGCTGTTTGAGGTGATGTTCAAATTCGCGCTGGCTTACATGGACGAGCCGCGCGACATCGTTTACACCGACGGCCGCGGCGGAAAGGCGCACGACGTGTTCGACCCCTACGACTTTTTGGAGCAGGACGCGGCGGGTGAATGGTTCTGGAACGATCAATTTCTTTTTGCGGTGGATTCCAGCGCGTCGCTGGTGCAGAACCGGGAAGCGCTGTGGCAGGAGACCAGAATGAACTATCAGCAGGGGTGCTATGGCGAGATCGGCGCGCCGGAAAGCCTGTACATCTTCTGGCGCAACATGGCGCGGCACCACTACCCGGGCGCGGACGACATGGAGGCCTATTTCCGCGAGAAGGCGGAGCAGGCGCAGATGGCCATGCAAATGCAGCAGATGGGCGGCGCAGGTATGGGCGGCGGCGCGCCGGGGAACATGGAGCAGATCAGCGCGGACGCCGCGGCGGCCATTGCCCGGAGCGACGCACAGGAGCAGGCGCAGAACCTGTATATCAACGGAGGTGGCAGAGATGCTTTGTCCTGAGTGCAAGACAGAGGCGGCGATCATGGAGAGCAGCTACGAGGTGAGCGGCGACGCATCGCCGGACACGAAAACGCGGCTGTTTGCGGTGCTGAAATTCCACTGCCGCAACCCCAAGTGCCCGCGCTACGGCAAGAAGATCGGCGAGGAACGCAGCGAAGTGCGCGTGAAAGAAGCCGAATGAGATGTCCAAACGTTTGGACGAATGACACAAACGAGCGCCTGGCACTGCGAAAAAAGGCCGAAAACACAGGAAAGGAGGAAGACGGCATGGCGGAAAAGAACATTTACGACGGCAAGACCAATATTGGCGGGATCGGCGAGATCAAGGGCGCATACGGCCCCAAGCGCGCACCCAAGGGCAACGTGGTCACCGGCGGCGATCTGCGCGGCGGCAAGAAGGGCAAGAAGTAAGCCCGGGAACAGCAGAAAAACACTCGCACTGAACGCGAAAAAATCTGACTAAAGGAGAGAAAAGCAATGGATCCGGAAATTATCGATGAGGAAGAAGAAATGGTGACGGTCGGCCTCGGCGAAGAGGGCGGAGAAGAACCCGGCGCGGCGGAGGAAGAACCGCCGGAAGAGGACGAACCGGGCGATGATGCCGGCGCGGCGGAAGAAGAGCCGCCGGAAGAGGACGAACCGGGCGATGATCCCGGCGCGATGAGCCGCGAGGAGCGGCACCGGCAGGCTGCGGCACGCCGGGCACGAGAAGAAGCCCAGCGGGCGGCGGCGCATCAGGCAGAGATCGATGCAGCCTATGCCCGCGCCTACGCCGGACAGACGGACCCCTACCACGGGCACAAGCCGATCCGCACGGAAGCGGATTACCGGGCATACATCCAGGCGCGCGACGAAGAGCAGGAGCGCCAGAACCTGGAGCGGATGCGGGAGGGCGGCGTGGATCCGCAGCTTTTGGAGCAGCTGATCTCCCGCGCGGTGCAGGAAAATCCGATGGTGAAACAGGCGGGCGTGGCGGTGCAGCAGGCACAGGAAGCCATGGCCCGCGCGCAGGACGAGGAAGCGGCGCGCCGGGTGGAACAGGAGCTGACGGCCATTCGCGGCCTGGATCCCAGCATCCGGACGGCGGATGACCTGCACGACAAATACCCCGATGGCTGGGAGCGCACGCTGGAACTTTGCAAAAAGGGCGTGAGCCTGAGCGAAGCGTTCAAGGTGGCGAACTTCGATGCGCTGATGAAGAACCGGGGCGCGGCCATCAGACAGGAGGCAAGAAACTTGAAAGACAGCAAGGCGCACCTGAAACCGACCAGAAACAACAACCAGGGCACAGTGACCATGCCCCGCGCGGTGCTGGACGAGTTCCGGCGCATCAACCCGGGACACACCGATGCGGAGTATGCGCGGTACTGGCACAAATTGCACAAAAACGAATCTTAAAGACGGGGCAAAGCCCCGATGAAGGAGTGAAAGACAAATGGCATTTGAGTTTTACCAGGACGACATGAACACCTCGCCCCAGCTGACCTATGTCAAGGCAACGGAGAACGAGGCATACACGCCCGGCGAACTGCTGAAAATCGGCAGCGCGGGCACGGCAACCAAGGCGAGCGGTACGGACGCGCCGCAGTATGTATGCCACCAGATCAACGGCAAGGCCGCAGAGGGCAACCTGCTGCAGGTGGTGCGCATCCAGAAAAACCACAAGTACAAGACTACGCTGGCTGCAGCGGGCACGGCGCTGGTGGTGGGCCAGAAGGTGACGATCCACACCGACGGCGCACAGGCCACGGCCACGACGACCGGCGGCGTGTTGGAAATCGTGGAAATGATGGGCACGGCCGTTGGGTCGGAGATCATCGTGCGCATGTAATGAGAGGAAGGAGAAGAACTACATATGGCAGTGAATATCGTATTTTCCGAGGGCAGCGGCGTTGCCGATTCCATTTTCGGCAAGAGCCAGGACCCCATTAAGATGCTCATCGAAGAGCGGGCGGAAGCCATGCAGGCGGTGAGCGTGTACAACAAAATTTTCAAAGAGGTCACCAGCGACAACTACGCGGAGAAGTTTACGTCCATGACCAGCATGGACGACTTCGAGCCCGTGGGCGAGGGCGGCGCTTATCCCAAGATCAACATGCAGGAGGGCTATTCCCGCACGATCGAGCACGAGGTGTTCAAGGGCCAGTTCGTGATCACGCAGGAGGCCGTGGACGACCGAAAGATCGGCCGCGACGGCAAGCCCCAGCAGATGGTGACGGCCTATTACCGCGCCCGCGAGAAGTTCGGCCACGGCCTGCTGATCGCAGCGGCCAACGGCAAAGCGGAATCCGTTGTGGGGGATCGCAAGTACAGCACCCGCGGCGCAGACGGCAGCATCCTGTTCGCGGCGGATCACAAGCCCAAGGTGAAGGGCGGCAACCAGAGCAACAAATACAAGGACAGCTTCAGCGCGGCGGCACTGAGCAAGGCCGAAACGGTCATGCAGAACCTGCTGGACGACAACGGCAATGTGCTGGTGCTGCGGCCCGACACCATCATCATTCCCAACGACGGAGCGCTGAAACAGGAAGTGCTGGGCGTGATCGGCGCGGACAAGGACCCGGACACTGTGTCCAGCAACGCCTACAACATCCATCACGGCAGATGGAACGTGATCATTGACCCCTATCTGAACGCGTTGATCGGCACGGGCAACGGCAGCGGCACGCCCTGGTTCCTGATGGACAGCGACTACAACCAAACTTACGGCGGCCTGATCCGCACGGAGCGCGTGGCGCTGCGCTTTAAGAGTTGGATCGACAACAACAACGACAATAATGTGTGGAACGGCTACGGCAGGTTCAGCGCCGGTTTCGTGGACTTCCGCCCCATCATGATGTGCGGCGCGGCGGCAGGGAGCACGCTGTAAAGAGGGGATTGCATCCCCCCTTTAGATTCCCCCCGTCCCTGCACGGCAGGGACGGTTTCGGCCGCAACGGCCGAAAGAGGAGGTGTGTTTCGCAGGCGCATGTCCCGCGAAACACGAATTGAAAGGAGAAGCGCATGAACTATCTGGAATTGAAAATCGCGGTGCTGCAGAAAATGTTTGCCATTACGGGGGCAGAGATTGTGAACGACGATACGACAAGGCCGTATCTCGCATCTCTGCCCCAGGCGGCAAACGAGGGGATCGACCTGATCGTGCAGAGCGGCCGGCCGGTGCGCGCCAGCTGCATGATCCACCAGGCAGACACGCTGCCGCCGGAAGACGAACTGATCGAGGGCGACGGCTACGGCGTGACGCGGCAGGCGGGCGTGAACCGCTACGACATGGAAGCGCTGATCGGCGCGAGCTACCGGCGCGTGGACACGCAGAACGTGTGGCTGACGGACGAGGACGGCAACTATGCAGCCACCACGGCATTTGCGGTGGAAGCGGACCGGTATTTGCTGCTCCCGGCCACAAAACGCGGGGACTGGCGGGTGTACGCCATCTGCATCCCGGAGCCGGTGCAGATCAAGGCCTCGACGGAGGACGATTTTACGATCCCGCTGCCCAAAGAGTGCTGCGACATTCTGCCGCTTTATATCGCCAGCCAGCTGTACAAGGACGACGACATTTCGATGGCGACGATCTGGCGGAACGAATTTAACGTGGCGCTGGAAGCAATCGCAGCGCAGGCGGAACAGAGCGGCAGCGGATCTTCGTCGTTCCAGTCGGAAACCGGCTGGTGGTAAGAAATTAAAAAGGGAGCGAAGACATGGCGGTACAGTTTTCCGTGCCGGACGGGCCGGACATCAACGTTTGGAAATGCGAATATTTTAAGGGGATCGACCTGAACAACGCGGCGTCGAACGTGGAGGCATACCGCAGCCCGGATGCACCGAACATGATCCGCGACGAGGTGGGCAAGGTGCGCAAGCGCATGGGCTACCGGACCGTGGAAACGCTGGAAGTGAGCGAAGGCACGAGCGGCGCGATCAATGGCCGCTTTATGCTGAAAGGGAAGGAACTGATCCACGTGGGCACGGCGCTGAAAGGCCGCACGGAGGATGGCACAGGATGGGAAACCCTGTACAGCGACATGAACGACCGGCGCAGCGTGGGGATGATCTTCAACGGAAAGCTTTACATCCTGGACGGCAAAACCTACCTCTGCTATGACGGAGAAACGGTGCAGAGCGTGACGCAGAACGGACGTGTGCCGACAATCATCATTTCCCGCAGGCCCGCGGGCGGCGGCACAACCTATGAGCCGCTGAACCTGTGCAGCCGCGCATGGACGGAAAGCTTTTTGAGCGACGGGACCAGCACCGTGTATCAGCTGACGGCAAAGGACCTGGCGGAAGATACGGTAAAGGCAGAGCAGCTGCAAAGCGACGGCACATGGCAGGACCTGGCGGAGAACACGGACTTCACCGTGGACCGGGAACTGGGCAAGGTGACCTTTGCTAAAGCGCCGGCGGCAAGCCCCGTGACCGGGCAGGACAATATCCACATCACGGCATACAAGGACAGAGAAGGCTACGCCGACCGCGTGAACAAGATGCAGATCGCGATTCTGTTCGGCGTGAACGGCAGCCCGGACCGCATTTTTGTAGCCGGGAACCCGGATTACCCCAACATTGACTATTACAGCGAATTGAACGACCCGACCTTTATCGGCGACACCAGCTATTCCACCGTGGGGCAGAGCGACGCCACGATCGTGGGCTACAGCGTGGTGGGGAACTACCTGGCGGCGCACAAGGCCAGCGGCGCGGACGGGCGGAACGTAATCATTCGCAGCGGCACCATGGACAGTTCCGGCAACGCGCAATTTAACATCGTGAACACGCTGAAAGGCGAGGGCGCCGTGAGCCCGTATGCGTTCCAGAGCCTGAAAAACGAGCCGCTGTTTTTGACGAAAAGCGGCGTTTACGGCATTACTGTGGGCGAAATGACGGGCGAGCGCATCAACGAACTGCGCAGCCTGCATATCAGCGAGGCCCTGCGCAAGGAAGCGGGGATCAACGAGGCAGTGGCGTGGGTGTGGCGCGACTTCTACATCCTGAGCGTGGGCGGCGGCACGGTGTATCTGCTGGACGGCATGCAGAAGGAATACAGCAAGGACGCGCCGTGGAGCAGCTATCAATATGAGTGCTACAAGCTGGTGGGCGTTCCGGCCCGCATCTGGTGGGACGACGGGGACACGCTGTGGTTCGGCACGCAGGATGGCAGGATCTGCAAGTTCTACACCGACGTGGACGACCCAAAAAGCTACAACGACGACGGCGCGGCCATTGAGGCCTATTGGGATACGCCGGACGTATCCGGCAAACTCTTTTACAAAAACAAGACATTCCGCAACATTTCGGTGCTGATCGCGGCGGCTCCGGTGACGGGCTGCACGGTGCTGGCACAGAAAAAAGGCATTTGGAGCCAGGTATATACCTCGGGCGAGAAGGCGCGGTATTTTGACTGGGGCTACATCAACTTTTCCAAATTTGTTTTCTCGGCGGATCGGACGCCGCACACGCTAAGCGGGAAAATCAAAGTGAAAAAAGTAGACAAATGCAGATTCCGCATACAAAACAAAGAAAAAGACGAGCCGTTTGGACTGTATGCCTTCGCAACGGAATACACCCAGGCGGAAAACAATTATAAAGGCTGAGGGGGAGCAACTATGGCGCTGCCGAAAATCACAGAAACACAAATGAATGAGAACGGCGTGATCGCTGCGCCGGACATTCTGACGGGTACCACGCAGGAAAACAAAGCAATCTTCGACCGGCTGATCCGCAGCATTGTGGCGGTGGCATTTAACCAGCTGGTAGACGACCTGGAAGCGGCAGGCGTGGAGCAGGCGGTGCTGCTGCCGGAGAACGCGGCGGGATTTAAGTTTATCCGGCTGAACGCGGACAAGGTGCTGGAAGTGAGCACCGACGGGAAAAACTGGCAGGCAACGGGATCTTCCGGCCACCTGATCCTCGACCCGGACGGCGTGGCGATGCCCCAGCGGAGCCGGATGCAATTCACAAACGGAACGGTGGAGGACAAAGACGGCGTGACTGTTATCACCGGCGTGAAGGGTGACACCGGCGATACCGGCCCGCAGGGCGAAAAGGGCGAGCAGGGCGAGAAAGGCGAACGCGGCTTGACCGGCCCCAGCATTGTGCCCAGCATCGACGAAAACGGCGTTATGTCGTTTACAAAGCAGGATACAGCCATTCCCCCGCAGCCCGTATCTGTGCGAGGCCCCCAAGGCCCGCAGGGCGTACAGGGCAAGCAGGGTATACAGGGTGCGCGCGGCCCGCAGGGTATCCAGGGCGTTGCTGGTGCCCAAGGCGTGAAAGGTGAGCAGGGCGAAACCGGCCCCGCAGGACCGACAGGCCCACAGGGCCCGCAGGGTATCCAGGGAATCCAAGGTAAGCAGGGTGCACAAGGCCCAAAGGGTGACACAGGCGACATTGGCCCCAAGGGCGACCCCGGCGCGCAGGGCCCGAAGGGCCCACAGGGCCCCGCCGGTGCTCCCGGAAAGGACGGAACAAGCCTGTACGTTGAAGACATATACAGCACGCTGGCGGCGCTGCGAAAAGCGATCCCAACAGGCAACGACAGAATGTATATGGTGGAAGAGGACGGCCAGTGCTATATCTGGTCGGAAAACGCGAGCGACTGGGTGAGCGTTGGCAAACTGCAAGGCCCGGAAGGCCCCCAAGGCCCGCAGGGCGTACAGGGTGTGCAGGGCCCGCGGGGCGAGAAAGGCGACCCGGGGCCGAAGGGCGAACCCGGCGCACAGGGTATCCAGGGTGAACAGGGCAAGCAGGGTATCCAGGGCGAAACCGGCGCAACCGGTCCGCAGGGGCCACAGGGCATTCAGGGCGTGCAGGGGCCGCAGGGCGAAGTTGGCCCCGAAGGGCCGCAGGGTCCCGCGGGCGTGAGCGGACAGGACGGCAAGAGCGCATACACCGCCGCAATCGAAGCGGGCTATGTAGGCACGGAAACGACGTTCAACGGCGCACTGGCTGCTGTGCCGGGCCATATCAACGACACCACAAAGCATATCACCGAGGCGGAGCGGACGAAGTGGAACGCAAAGCAGGATGCGATCAGTGATTTGGCGACGATCCGGAGCGGTGCGGCAAAGGGCGCCACATCGGTACAGCAGTCCGCTGTCGGCAAGCCAAGCGGCGTGGCGAGTTTGGGCCCCGACGGAAAAATGCCCAGCGGACAGCTCCCGGAGATGGAAGTAGACGCTTTTACCAAGGCGGAAACGCTCAAGGACACCACCGCTGCGCTGTACGGCCTGGGAACGGGGGCAGTGCCGGATGATGTGCTGACAGAGATCGGCAAGTATAAGCAGTATTGGTGGAAGCGAAAAAAAGTTACTTATGTGGAAAAAGAGAAAAGTTCCGACCAAACAATTTACAATGGCGGCACCACAGCAACTGTTACTTATGCAGACAGTATTAGTATTGACCAAGTGACGGGAGCGATCTCCCTTGTTAATCCTCAAACAGTTACAATCAACTCAATCAGTACAGCAAATACTCTACTTGGAAAATACTGCAAAACTGTGAATATAACGCCAGAAAAAATTTTGAAATATCCGGAGAGCAATGTTAATTGGGAGTTTAATTCAGGCTGGCCGAATTTCATAAGAGGCGAACCTGTATACATTATTACAGCCGAGGCCAATATTGCAAACACGGCAGAATATGTGCACAGTTCCGATCGCAACGCATACCCCGATAGCGGCATGCAGGGCGGGTATGCATACGAGTATCAGGGTATCCCTTTTGACAACGCGGTGACCGCGCCCAATATCGAGACGGGTAGCTATGTCGGCACGGGCACATATGGCAGTAACAATCCGAATAGCTTGACTTTTGGGTTTGAGCCGAAGTTTATTTTTATAAGTTCGCTTAATGGTAGTGACTATATGCAGTCGATGAAAGGCAATACAGGATTTTCCTATAATAACAATGCAAGTTCCGATGCTTCAAATGTTATCACATGGGGGAAAAACAGTGTTTCTTGGTACACTGACGGTACAGCAAGTTCAAATGTCAAGCCGGGCAAACAATTAAATTGGTCAGGCATAACCTATAATTACATCGCCATAGGCTAAAAGAAAGGAGAATAAAACAATGATGTACATCAATCCTATCCGTAATGAAATTGGCTGTTATGGAAATATGCAAAGTCATAAGGCTCCAGGCCTAGTTGCTTTTCCCGATAAACTAATGGGCGAATTTTTCAAGGATGGCAAACAGGCGGCGGGATTCTGCGTGATCGAGCACGATGGCGAAACGGTGACAAGCTGCACATGGGACGAGGACGCGTATCAAGCCTATATCGCGGCTTTGCCGGAGCCGGAACCGGAGCAGCCCACAGCGGAAGAGCAGCTGCGGGCAGACGTTGATTATCTTTTGATGATGCAGGAGGGATAAAGCATGGAGCACAGCAAGAATTACGACAAGGTAAAGACGTACTACGAGCGTGGTATGTGGTCGGAAGACCGCGTGCGCGCCGCCGTAGGCAAGTGGATTACCGAAGAAGAGTGCGCCGAAATCATCGGCGCATAAATCAGACAAAGAGAGAGGGCAAAAGCGTGGAAATTGTTATCGCGATTATGGGGGCTTGCACAGGCTCCGGCGTGACGGCAATCGTTTTGGCGGTGCTGCAGCGCCGCTGGGCAAAGAGCGACAAACAGGACGCCATTGTGGGCGCGCTGAAAGTGCTCATGATCGACAGGGTGCGGCATCTGGGCGGCAAGTACATCGCAGACAAGAGCGTGACACTGGCCGACAAGGAAACCCTGGAAGATATGCACCGCGCCTATAAAGCGTTAGGTGGCAACGGCCACCTTGACACAGTAATGCACGGAGTGAAGGAACTCCCCATCCGGCAGGAATAAAATTTTAGGAGGACAAAATTATGACACAGTACGAGATCATCAAGGCAGAGGGCAACGGCGAAATCACAATCGAAAAGGCAAACGAGATGTTGAAAGAAATCGGCAGCAAGGTGAAGTTGGTCGAGGGCAAGAACGAGATCACGCCCGTAGAGTTGGCGGTTACCGTGGTGGACGATGACCCCACCAAGGTGACCGGTTGGGGGCACATGGCACACGGCGTCGGTTCGCCCGAAAAGATGTATGTCGAGAACGGCAAGTTTGAATACGATACCGGCTTTGGCAAGGACGCTCATGTGGTGCTGTATGTCAAAGACCGCAAGTATCGCGTGGTGAATGACCATATCGAGGTGATGTGATGCGCGCGGTGAATATCCCCGTCCGGCTCAAGAATCCGTGGTTCTGGGTGGGCGTGATCTCCATTGCCATTGCATCCATCGGCCTTGACCCCACGACCATGACCACATGGGGCGCGGTGTGGGCGGCGGCGGTGGCTGTGCTGCACAACCCCGTGCAGCTGGTGACGGTGGTGCTGGCTGTGCTGGCCGTGTTTGTAGATCCCACAACGGCGGGCTTGAGCGACAGCGCCCGGGCGCTGGCCTATAAATGCCCTAATAAGGATAAGTAATTACACAGGGGCTGTCCCATAAAACGGACAGCCCCACCAAAAAGAGGGAGAAAACCATGCTGAAATCGAGAGATATTTCGCGGCTGCGGCCGGATGTGGCCGCAAACTGCCGGGTGTTTATCCAGCGGTGCGCCGCCGAGGGCCTGCCGGTGCTGGTGGTGGAAACGGTGCGGGATCTTGAGTACCAGGCCAGTCTTTATGCGCAGGGGCGCACCAAGCCCGGCAAGATCGTGACCAACCAGAAAACGCCGTCGTTCCATTGGGATAAAGTTGCGCTGGCATTCGATGTGTGCAAAAACGTCAAGGGCCATGAGTACGACGATTCCGACTTCTTCCGCCGCTGCGGCGCCATCGGAAAAGAAATGGGCTTTACTTGGGGCGGCGATTGGAAGAGCCTGCCGGATCGGCCCCATTTCCAGTGGGACGATGGCGGCCGTTATACTGCGGCGATGGTACGCAAAGGGCAGCTGCCCCGCATGATGCCGAAATACAAGGAGGTGGAAAAGGCAATGACCAAGGATGAGGCAAAGCGGATCCTCAAGACCAAGGCGGGCTTGAGCGACGCGACGATCACCTATCTGGACAGCTACCGCTACGGCGACGATCTGATCGTCAAGCTGGCGGAAGCGGTACAGAAATCTTAAAAGGGGGTGGGCGCGGTGGCGACCTACAACAGTATTAAACAGGCGAGCGACGCCTATTTCGCCGCAAAAAAGCGCGGCGACGCGGCGGGCATGAAGGAAGCAAACGATGCGGCCAATGCCATCCGCAAATCCCAGGGGCAGCAGGCCCAGCACGCCACCAGCGACATCAACTCGGTGGCAAAAAAGGGCAGCAGCTCCGGTATATCCGGCGCGGGCAGCAGCAGCGGTTCCAGCGCATCCGACGCGCTGAAAGGCGCCGTGAGCAGCGGCATGAACGGCACGAGCGGTGGGAGCGCATCCGGCGGAAGCGGATTTCTGGGCAGCGCCACCGGAGTGAACACCTGGACAGAGGACCAGAACACCATCCAAGCAAAAATGAACGCCAACAGCCAGGAGTGGCACACCGCCACGCCGGAGCGAAAAAAACAGCTGGAAGCGGAAAACCGGGCGCTGGCTTATCGCCTTGGCGGAACGGTTTCTTTTAACCCCAACACGGGCAGCTGGAGCGGCACGGCGGACGAGCCGCTGCAGCTGCCGCAGATGGACATTCCCGGCTACAACGAATGGCTGAGCCAGAGCGGCTACAACGCCGCGCTGGACAGCCTGAAAGAACAGAACGAATCCTATCAAAAGCAGCTGGAGGCGGCTACGGCGGCGCAGGCGAATCAGATCAACCAGGGATACGACGACGCGGCGCGGCAGGCATATATCTCTTACATGCAGGGGAAGCGGACACTGCCCCAGCGGCTGAGCGGCAGCGGCGTGAACGGAGGGCTGGCAGACAGTCAGGAGATCGCGCTGGACGCGGAACTGCAGAACAACCAGGCCATGCTGAACGGACAGCGGCAGAGCGCTTTGCAGCAGCTGCAAAGCGCCCTGCAGCAGAACAAGCTGGAAGCGCAGAACAACTACCTGGGCCAGCTGTCGGGATTGCAGCAGAACGCGGCGAGCGGCTATCAAAGCTACTACGAAAACAATGTGGACCGGATCTTGAACAATTTCTACACGCAGCAGGAACTGGCGAACCAGACGGAGCAGCAGAAGTGGGAGAGAGCCTATGCGCTGCTGCAAACCATGGGCTATGCCGACAGCCAGATCGCGGCAGTGCTGGGCGTGGCGCCCGGAACGGTGACCAACGACGCGGAATACCGCGCGAACCAGACAAACCTGGACTTGCAGCGAATGCTGCTGGGCCTGTAATACACAAAGACAAGGAAGGCGGAGAAAAGCATGGGTATTCGCAAATTCATCAGCAACCTGTTCGCGCCGGACGAAGAGAAGAAAAAGAAGCCTGCGGGGACGACCTCGCAGGCTTCTGCTGCCTCGACCGGGAACCGGGCGGTGGGCAAAACCGTCGTGAAGACACCGGCGGCGGGCACAGCGGAGAAGAAAACAGAAACGAAGAAGCGCACGGACAGCCGCCGCACGGTGGCTGTGGGGAAAACCACGGTAGAGCTGCCAACGGAGCAGCAGAAGAAGAATGCAAAAAGCCCGATTTCGGAGGCATGGAACAAGCGGAAAGAAACCGTGTCCCAAAAGCAGGTGCAGCAGGTGCAGGACCGGAAGAGCAAGACCGTTTCAAATCCCGGTATTCTGGACAAATGGAACAGCGCGCAGAAAGAGCGCAACGCGGCGCGGCAGGCAGAGGAGCAGGCACAGAAGAACCGGAAGAACCAGATGCAGCTGCTGAGCGACGCGGCGGGCAGCTACGAGGCCCGGCTGAAAGCCATTGCAGACAGGGCCAGCCGCGCGCCGGAAAGCATCACGCAGGAAGATGTGAACGCATACAACGACCTGTGGACGCGCTATCAGCGGACGCTGGGCAACTATGCCAAGGCCAAGGGTGAACAGGACGCCGAGGAGCAGCTGCGCAAGACGCAGAAGAAGAGCGCGCAGCAGCAGATCCTCGCGGCGATGGGCGCGGGCAGCACCATGCAGGGCGCGACCGGGCAGCAAAACAACACAATTTTTGATGTGGATCCGCGCCAGCAGATCATCAACGCGCAGATTGTGGGGCAGGGCGCGCAGGCGGCGGCACAGCAGCGGGCGCAGCAGCTGCCCGGGACACTGGCAGCCATCGGACTGGGCGGCATTGCGGCGGCGCAGGACACCGTGGGCACGGCCATGGGGATGGGCGAGCAGGCGGCGTGGGCGCTTTCGCCCGGCGCACAGCAGGACGCGGCACAGCGAGCGGATCACGCCCGGCAGACGGCAGCCTGGCAGCAGGAGAACCGGGACGCGCAGAAGAAGATGGAAAAGGCGTTCGAGCTGACGGAAAACGACGCACTGGGACAGTTCCTGGTGGAACTGAACTACAACTTTGTGCAGCAGGGAATTTCCACCGTGGCGGGCGGCATTTTCGGAAAGGCCGGCGGAACGGCGCTTTCTGCGCTGGGAAAAGAAGCGAGCGCGGCGGGCGGAAACCTGGCAGGACAGATCGGCAGCCGGGCGGCGCAGCGTGCAGCAGCGTCGGCGCAGGTAGGCGGAAAAGCGCTGCAGGGAGCGGCACGCTATTTGCAGAAGAACGCGCCGCTGGCCACCATGGCCACGCTGGCGGGAGCGAACAACTATCAGGCAGCCATCGGCGGCGGGGCCAACGAGGGGCAGGCCATGGCATATGCCGTGCTGACAGGCGCGGCGGAAGCGGTAACGGAAAAACTGTTCGGCGGAAATCCGATGATGGACAATGAAGCAGGCTGGGTGAACCGCGCGCTTTATAAGATGCTGGGCGACAAAAAATTCCTGAAAGCGCTGGACAGCGTGCCGGTGGAAACCTTCAACGAAGGCTTTGAAGAAGTGATCGCAAACTACCTGTACAGCGCGGCACAGGCGGCCACGGGACAGCAGGTGGAACTGCCAAGCGCGGAAGAGAATTTGCACAGCTTTGCCCTGGGCGCGGCCATGGGCGGCATGGGCCAGGCGGCAAAGCTGGCAGGCAACGCCATGCGGCAGCGCAGCGCGGACATTGAAACCGGAGAACTGATGCAGCGCATGGGCGCCGGGAACGAACTGATCGCGGCGGGACTGGCCCTGCCGGGCAGCCGGGCGGAGATGCACGCCACGGAACTGCGGCTGCGCAACCAGCAGCCCACGGCGCGGGAACTGGGGCGGCAGTACCGCGAGAACGTGCGGGCGCAACAGGCGGCGCAGCAGCAGCGGACAGAACAGGAGAACACGATCCGGCGCATGGCGGATGCGGTGGGCACAAGGGTGGTGTTTGACGAAACAATCCGCGACGCGGCGGGGAACGAAAGCGCGGCCAACGGCTACTACAAGGACGGCGTGCTGCACATTTCGCGCGACGCAGACAAACCGGCTATGATCGTGGCCAAACACGAGATCACGCACTATTTGCAGCAGGCAGCACCGGAAGAATACCGGGCATTCCGCACGCTGGCCATGAGTATGCAGGAAGAAGGCTCCGTGCCGCAGATGATGGAGCGCTATGCCCGGGGCGGCGTGACGCTGACAGAGGAAGAGGCTATGGACGAGATTGCGGCCAACCTGGCAGAGCAGCTGATGAGCGACCGGGGCAGCATTGAGGGCCTGATCCGCGAGAATCCCAGTGTGGCACAGCGCTTTTTTGACGCGCTGCGGGAATTTATCCGCAAGCTGGCGGGGCGCGTGGATCCGCAGCTGCGGCAGGCGGAAAAGCTGTGGACGAAAGCCTATCAGGCGGCCAAGGGCAGCAAAAATGCCGCCCCGGAGGGCGGCAAGGCGCAGTATCTGATGGCCGGACGGAACGCGCGGGGCGCGGATCTGGATGCACTGAATCGGGCCGTGGAGATGCAGCGCGACGGGGCAAAAATGGAAGACATTCGCAAGGAAACCGGCTGGTTTACCGGCGCGGATGGAAAGTGGCGGTTTGAGATCGACGATTCCGGGATGGAATATTACCGGATGAATGAACGGATAGGCAGCGACAGCGCCACACTGGAAAACATCATTGACCACGAAGAACTGTTCCGCGCCTATCCGCAGCTGCGGAAGGCAAAAGTGGAGTTTGCGGACCTGCCGCGCGGCACGAAGGGCCAATACGACAGAGAAAGCAACACGATCCGCATAGATCAGAGCCTGCGCAGCGCGCCGGAGGACACGCTGGTACATGAGATCCAGCACGCCATCCAAAGCGCTGAGGGCTTTGCGGGCGGCAGCAGCCCGGAATACTGGGCAGCAAGGGACTATGAAACCGGAGAAGTCAAAAAACGCATGAGAATGGAGCGCAGAAACGAGTTCCGGCAGTTGAGCAAGGAAGATCAGAATAAATACACCCGCTACAAAGAATTGGAGCGGGAAATGGACCGGCTGGAAAGCGCGGAAGACGGAACGGAGGATGCGGACCGGTATGTGAAATATGAGAGGGAAAGCGACGCACTGTATCTTGAACTGTGGGGGAAGCCGTGGTTTCAAAAGCTGGTCACGCTGGACAGGAAACTGGAAAGCGGGCTGGGAGAGGAATATAACCGGCTTTACCGCAACACGGCGGGAGAGATCGAGGCGCGGGACGTGTCCGCGCGGCGGAAGCTGACTGCAGAGCAGCGCCGGGAAACCGCGCCCAACACCGGCGACGAGAACACGGTGTTTGCGGAGAACGCGGGGAAGAGTTATTCCATCGAACAGACGGAAAACGGGCAGTATTATGTGAAAGCGGATCGGCAAGTTTTGAAGGGCAACGATCCCCAGAAATGGGGAAAACAGCTGGAAACCTTCATCAACGAGAATATTCGGAAGGGAAAAGACATGGTGCTGCCGACAACTGACGGCGGCCTGGTACGGCTGACGGAGCGCTCTGCATATAAACTGGCAGACAACAAGTCTACGAATTTGAAAACGCACGAGAAAAAGGAACTGACGAAGGAACAATATCGGGTAAAAGAAACCGCCGGTGTGCACATTGATGAAATTATCCTTGTGGGAAAGTTTCGGAAATATATGGAGGACATCGACAGATACCATGAAAACGATGTTGGAGAAGATGGGTTCAATACTTACACAGCGTACTTTGAAGATTTCGACGGGAAATATTATGAAGTAAGATTCACAACTGCATTGAACGAAGATGTTGAAACAGCTTATAGCATAGGGAAAATGAGAGAAAGAAAAAAGCCTACCAGCGGTCAGGGCTCTTCCACTCTGGAGAGTGGCGCTCAAAAAACTGGTAGACTTTCTACAGCCACTATAGCACAGCAGGAGGGGGAAAGCAAGAAGAAGTTTTCGCTGAAAGAGGCAGAGAGAAAGCAGAAGCAGCTGGAAGTGATCCAGAAGAGCAACCCTGTGGAGGATGATTATCATACCTGGATCCGGAGCACGGACGACATACATACCTTCCGCGAGGCACTGAACGATCCGGAATGGGCAGACTACGACGAATTCGACCCGGACTATACCAAAGCCATGGCGGAGGAAGCGCTGGAAAGCGGAGAGATCGAAGTGTTCAGCAGCTACCCCATTCAGAACGGCGTGTTCGTGACCCCGTCGCGGATGGAGGCGGAAAGCTACGCCGGGCGCGGGAAGATTTACAGCAAAACCGTGAAAACGGACGATGTGGCATGGATCGACCCGACACAGGGGCAGTTCGCACCGGTGGCTGAGAAGCAATTTGCATTGAAGGAAGACGGGGAAGACCTGAAAACCATGCGCGCGGAGAGAAGCGACGTGCGGCGGGAGATCGACAAGCTGGAATGGCTGGAAGAGAAGCAGGGCTATCTCGATGAAACCGACGCGGTGGCCATGAAGCAGCTGCGCGCACGGGAAAAGGACCTGACGGAGCGCATCGATGTTGCCAACGCGGCGGCCATGAAGCAGCTGCGCGCACGGGAAAAGGACCTGACGGAGCGCATCGATGTT
>ERZ1034920.528-NODE-528-length-29779-cov-38.255316_pt1 | contig 29779 bp, 34 predicted proteins | sample MGYA00520688_ERZ1034920 | MGnify/ENA primary metagenome ERZ1034920 (study PRJEB33766, sample SAMN09781785) | gut metagenome | biome: gut microbiome | host: Homo sapiens | place: Madagascar | study: EMG produced TPA metagenomics assembly of the PRJNA485056 data...
TGTACTTCCATTAATTAATAGAGAAAATGAAATAGTTATGTCAAAGTTAACTAAATTTTCAAATCCTGAGAACGAAACAATTATTCTCGGGAGTACAGATAAGTTAGTGTATGAGGAATTATTTAAAAATAAAGCTAATTTAGAAGGGGAATTAGCGGATTTATTTATTTCTGTAGTTCAAGGAGCAGGTTCATTAAATTCAGTTAAACGAATTGTTAAAGAAGAAAAAAGCAATAAAATAGGTGATGCTATTAAGAATATTTCACATAAAATAAATGTTTTAGCAGAGGAACAGCATTTGGCAGCTATTCAAATTCCAGATGGACCACAAAGAATACGCGGAATGGCAGGAACAGGAAAAACAATAATCTTAACAATTAAGGCGGCATATTTACATGCTTTTGAGCCTGATGCAAAAATACTCTATACATTTCATACACAGGCTTTATATAATCAAATTAGAGACCTTATTTCAATGTTTTATAGAGATATGAAAGGGACAGAACCTGATTGGGATAAGATGTTAGTAAGACATTCATGGGGAACAAAATATAAGGAAGGAGTATACACTAGAGCATGTTTTAGAAATTCTATTGTCCCTAAGCAATTTTCGAGACAATATGATAATCCTTTGGATTATGTGTTCTCTGATTTAAATAATAACAAGTTAGAGGAAGAATATGATTATGTTTTGATTGACGAAGCACAAGACTTACCAGCAAGCTTTTTTCAAGTAATATATAAGCTAACAAAGAATCCTAAGAGAATTATATTTGCATATGATGAATTGCAGAGCTTAGATAATATAGAAACGGTTGATGTTGAAGAACTTTTTGGCAAAGATGAACATGGTAAATATTTAGTTGATTTTAGTAATGGAACTTATGGAAATGGAATTGAAATGGATTATATGTTGCGCAAGTCATATAGAAATCCCTTAGAGGTGCTTATGCTTGCACATGGAATAGGATTGGGAATTCATAACCCATCTGGGTATATGCAAGTTATCGAAGATAAAAAAATATGGAAGTCCATTGGATATGAAATTATTGAAGGAAATTGTAAAGCAGGTGATCATATGGTCATAAAGAGACCTGTTGAAAATAGTGTTAGTGTTGCTAGAAGTTTTTATTCTGGAAATATAGAAGCTGTTCGAGCGTGTAAATTAGATACATTGGAACAGGAAGTAGATACGGTTGTTAATGATATTACTAAAATGATAAAAGATGAAAATGTTTTGCCTCATCATATTGTTGTTATTTCTTTAACTAATAACGGATTAAAGAACAGAGTTTCACTGTTACAATCAAAGTTATTTGCAAATGGGATACGAAGCATAGCACCTGGCTTTGATGTTGATAGAGATGCATTTGGTATAGAAGGTTCTGTAACATTATCAACTGTGTATAAAGCAAAAGGGAATGAAGCATTCATAGTATATGTTATGGGATGTGAAAGTATATATGATTATGTTGATTTCTTAGAAGCAAGAAACAAAGCATTTACAGCCTTTACACGTTCTAAAGGATGGTTGGTTATTACTGGAGTAGGAGACAATATGGAAAAAGTTTTAGCAGAATGCAAGTTGGTAATGCATGATGTAAAGAGCGAACAGAAAATGGATTTTATTTTTCCGGATTCGTCACACATTGCTAGAAAACTAAGTTCTGAAGAGCATGCAAGAAGAAAATATGTAAAAAAGACAGGAGAAAAGGCAGTCACAGATCTTTTGGAGATTGATTCTGAGTTTTTAGATAGTTTACCTAAGGAGATTAAGGATAAACTAATAGATAAGTTGGGCGGTAAATAATGGAGTTAAGTGAAATATATTCAAATATTGAGCAAATGTATAATATTTATGGAGAGAAATTTGGCTTGATGAATCCACGTTTTATAAAAAATGATAATTATCAAATTACATGGTTAAATCATATTAGCAATGAAAAATTTGAAACATATGAAGAGTATTATTTTTGGGCATATGAGAATGTACAATATAGTTTTTCGCTGCAGGACGATTCTTTAGTACAATTTTTCTTTGAGGGTCAGAAATGTGGAAAAAGAATTCCAGTAAATAAAGGGTCAATGGCATATTTACCTAATCCATATTCTTACAGCGAATACTTTAGATTTGATATTGATTTAGATAATGAAAAAGATTATGATCATCCATCGTATCATGCACATTTTGGATATCGTGCGAAAGATGTCAGATTTACCCTATATAAGTATCCGATGCCAACAGAGTTTTTGAAGTTAATTCAGTTTTTGCATTATGGAATCTCCATTGAAAGTTATTCGAAAGAAAAATTTTGGGAAAATTTGTCTGATAGAAAAATAAAATTTAATCATTATCTTGACTTTAGATAGTTCTAGGTTATGTTTTTTGTATGGGTACAATTTGGGTACAGCAGAGTTGAAACCACATTAACAAGATACAAAACAGTATCAAAATGATACGGTTTTGCAACGTAATAACAGCAGATTTATATGAAAAATCAAACCAAAAAAAGAGTTTGAATAACAGATTAAAATGCCGAAAGCCTGTATTTATGCGGGTTTTCGGCATTTGTTTTATCAAATGGCTCTGGTTTGGCTCTATTTGTTGGGAGAATAAATGATAAATAGAAGAAATTTAATAAGGAGCATTATATGACGAAAGTGAATTTTTATGATAGCATTGATGATTCAATGCTAAAGTTTGCAGTTATTATTGCAAAACATAATGGAAAATGGGTATTCTGTAAGCATAGAGAAAGAAGTACATGGGAAGTGCCGGGAGGACATAGAGAACAAGGTGAGGATATTCTTGAAACAGCAAAGAGAGAATTGTATGAGGAAACAGGAGCCATTAATTTTGAGATAAATCCGATATGTATTTATTCTGTGACGGCGCCAGACAACTTTGATGGGAAAGAAACCTTTGGAAAGTTATTTTTCGCGGAGATACATACGTTTGAAAAAGATTTACATAGTGAGATAGAGAAACTAGCAATTATGAATGAACTACCGCTTAATTGGACATATCCGGAAATTCAACCAAGACTGCTAGAAGAAGCGAGACAAAGAGGATTTTTGCCTAAGAAGGATGAAATAAAATTGTTATTTTTTGATGTTGGTTCGACGCTGGTTGATGAAAGTAGAGTTTATGAAGATAGGATGAAAAAAATTGCTGAATTATCTAGTCTAACTTCGCAACAAATTTATGAACATGCGATATCATTATACAGGAGAAATAAAAAAGGTGATTTAGAGATAGCAAAACAATTGGGGATAGAACTACCTAAATGGGAATCACAATATGAAAAGCTGTATACAGATTCTGAAGATTGCCTGAAAAGGTTAAGCAGAAATTATGAAATGGGTATAATCGCAAACCAACCATTAGGAACTTCTGAAAGATTAGAAAATCTCGGAGTGCGAAAATATATTGATTTAGTCATTGCATCAGCAGAAGAAGGTGTTTCAAAACCGGACAGACGTATATTTGAAATTGCTTTGGAAAGAAGTGGCTGTAAGCCGGAAAATGCTGTAATGATTGGTGACCGTATTGATAATGATATTGTACCAGCAAAACAGTTAGGAATGAAAACGATATGGATAAAACAGGGATTTGGAAGTTTGTGGACTGTAATGGAAGAGAGTGAAAAAGCCGATATTGAAGTTAATAACCTATCTGACATTTTGAATTATCTATAGGAGGGAAAGTGAATGTTCAAGGTTGCCATACTACAAAAACGTGCCATTAATGCACAAATAGATAAGAATATTGAAACTATCATTATGGCAATGGAAGAGGCTTCGGAAAACCATGCAGATATTCTTTTATTGCCGGAATGCTTTATTACAGGATATGATTTACCTATGTCATATGAAAAAAGTATTTCCGATGATGATATAAGAATTGCAAAAATATGTAAGTATGCAAAAAAATATAAAATTGGAGTAGTACTAACTTCATTTACGAAAGGTAATAACATGGATAACGGCTATGTTGAGGTGTGGTTTACAGATGGAAATATGTTGCGGATAAAGTGTGAAGAAGTGGAGGCTGCTCTGAGGACAACGGAGCAGTCACTGGCGAAGCTGCATAGGTTGTTGGATAACAAGCCAATAGAGTATGTGGCAATGGCTTTGTCCGGGGAAATGCAGGCATATTGTGATATTGAGGATGATATGGTTAAGGGAATGTTTGGGACGATTGTGCAGGGATATCTGAAGAAGGGGTATAACCGGGCTACGGCAGAGATGATGGCTAGGGAGTTCTTTAGGTATGAGAGTTAGATTTTGATATTTTTACTGAGTAGTAATGAGAAGATGACAATGGAGAAAATTACATTATTATGATATAATCAATTGGCAAAGAAATAATTGAGTTCGATTTATTAAATAGTGTCTATGTGTAAAGGAGAGAGTATGGAAAAATATATAGATAGCATTTATGCAAAAAATATTGGTAAATATAAAGAGGTAAAAGTTAAATTAAGTCCTAGATTTAATTTTTTAGTTGGAGCAAATGGATGTGGAAAGACAACTTTATTGAAGTATATGGCTATTATTATGAATCCAGGAAAGGCAAATGTTTTTCGATATGGAGATGATGCGAAAGTTTGGGTCGATTATAAAGACGTTGACAAAATGATAAGAATAGGACTTGGAGAAGGATGGGTTGAAAAAGGAAAGAATTATAGAAAAGCGTCGCATCATATGTGGAAGGCTCCTGAAAAGGATGAGACAATTTCAGAATCTTATTCTGTAAATGATTTAGAAAAAAACAACATTAAATTTGCACCTTTGATTTTAGGCGCCTATAGAAGAATTGCTTACAAGGAAATAGAGGGCATGAAAAAAGAGGCATTACCAGTGCAACGAAGAAATGATTATAGAAGTAGAGCAATTGAGGGTATAGAGGGGGGATATTTACCAGATGTAAAGCAATGGATGATTAATAGATACTTTGAAATAGAAAAAGAATGGGCGCATAATTATAAGGATAATTGGAATTGGATTATTAGCAATTTGAATACTATTTCACCATATGGAGAGGCTTTTAAGTTTAAAGAGATAAAGAAAGATTTGGAACCTATTTTTATTTTAAATGATAGGGAATGCTATTTGGAAGAATTGTCGGCTGGATTTCAGGCAATATTATCATTAATTTTTGCAATCGTAGAATGGATTGAAGCGGTAAATGAAGAGGAGGATATTCTTATTCAACAGGCGGAGGGGACAGTATTTATAGATGAGCTGGATGTGCATTTACATCCTGAATGGCAGATAATAATTAGAAATATGTTGGATAAAGTTTTTCCAAGACTTCAATTTGTAATTACAACGCATTCACCACATTTGATAGCTAGTGCACAGGCGGGAGAGATAATAAAAATACCGAGCGGAGAAAACGAAATTGATATCAAAGCGAATAGTAAGTCATATTCTGGTTGGAGTACAGATGAAATATTAGAAGATGTAATGGAAGTGAAGAATCTTGAAAATAAAGAATATAATTTAATCCTTAAAAAGACTATGGATTTTATTTTAGCAAAGGATGTTGATAATATTAAAATCTGTATCGAACAATTGGAAAAGATAGTTCATCCTAATAATACTATTGTAAATGAGATGAAAATTAAATTAGCAGAATTGATTTTGGAGGATGAGTGATGATATACATTAAAAAGGATACTATCCCACCTTCAATATTGGTTCAAAATAAAAACGAGTGGACAAAAGAATTAAAAGATAATATAAAGAGGTACGGGGGATATGAAAATATACCACAGGACATTAAAAATTCAATGTGGATACACTATAGACATAAAGATATAAAAGAAAAATTATTTGCTTCCAGTTTTCAGAAATGTGCTTTTTGTGAAGCAAAACCAGCCGAAAGTGGTAACATTGAGGTTGAGCATTTTAAGCCTAAATCTTTATATCCAGATTTGGCATTTGATTGGGATAATTTTTTGCCCGTATGTCGAAAGTGTAATGGGTCTAAAAGTGATCATGATACTGGAAAGGAGCCGATTATTAATCCGTGTTATGATGATCCAGAAACAATATTTACATATGAATTTATTAATATTATTCCCATAGATGATAAAAATGAAATAGCTGATAGAACAATTGAAATATGTGATTTGAATTCCGAACGATTATATGAGGCAAGAGTAAAGCTTTTAAAAGCTCTTTGTTCACATGAAAAACAAGTGAAATTTTGGCTTAAGGAAATAGCTACAGCAGATACAGATAGAAAAAGAATTACAAGGATAAATAAATTAAGAGATTCCTTGGAAATATTAGAAAGTTTGACAGCATCGGAGCAACCATATGCTGGATTTTGTAGGTATTTTTTGAATAAAAGTAAAGTATATGAAGAAGCTAAAAAGATTATTGGCGAACGGCTCTAATTTGGCTCTAAAAATTTTGGACGAGGTGCACAAAAATGTAAAATAAGATGAATATGAAGAATAAAACACACAAATGTGTATCAAGAAACAGCTGGATTAATCTCTCCGCCCAAGAGTTTGAATAATGTACATGAGCCAAGAAATGCCGAATTTACGGCGTTTCTTGGCTCGTTTTTTGTTGCATGACAATCAAATGACAATAATTTTAAGTGCCTCGATGGATAACTATCTTCTTGTCCAACTACATTTGGCTATTTTATGTCTAGGGTCGTCTTCTAAAGAATATGTTCGTATTCGTCTCTGAACAAAGTATAATTCTTCTAGTAATGGTGTAATATTTTCGATAGTTGTTTTAAAATATGCTGCAATTTGTTCTGTTGTTGCGAATATTTTTATACAAATGAACCTATATACATCATCCTCGGTGATAGTAGGTTTAATAGATTCTTGGCTATTGTTAGTAAACCCTTGTAATTTTAATTTATTTATTTCTAACAATAAAGCTTCGTTTGAAGCACTAACATTAGATTCGTTAGTTGAAATTTTATGTTGAATAAATACAACTGCGATTGGAACAACAATACCACAGAACCAAGTTCCACAAGCGGCAATGGCTTCCCAATTATTATCAAGTGAAGGATTATATGTAATCCTAAATCCCAAGAAAAACAGACTAAATATTGCAAGTATTTCAAAAATCAATATAGATAACACTGGATGCTTTTTAATTTTAGAAACAATTGTTTTGAATAATGCATATATTTTCCTCATAGATAGATGCCTCCTTTTGATAGATTCAACATGTTAATTAGCACTTTTGTCCAGTGTTTCGATAATGTTGATTTCTTCGCTTACGAATTCATCATCATTTTTATCGTCTAATGAACTAAAATCTCCTTTAATAAACATTTTGTATTCTCTGTTTGCAATCACTTTGGTTTCTACTAAATCAAATCCTCCGCCAATGACACCGCCAACAACAGGGACTAATTTAGCAATATTAATGATTCCATTCTCTCCAAATTTGGTTAAGAATCTAAAACCAACTTTTTGATTTATTTTGCTTAATACTGTACCGGGAATCTTTTTTACCATGGCAGTTGTAAATTTAGTTCCGAATTTTATGCCGGCTTGTTTGATTATTTGATCAATGGAAATGCCTGCAAGACAAGCATAAACTAAAGTTTGTACCTAATCGCTGTTAGTATCATAACCACACATATATGCTAAACAGGCAATCATGCGCATTTGAACATACATCACACTACTTACGTTTACTGGAATAGCAACTGGCAGTGTAATGGGTCCGCCTAATCCGGTTACAAATCCAGAAGTAGTACACTTCGCTACTTGATAATTTACAAATTGTTTTGCAGCTTTTTCTCTTGAATCGTTTTTTGACAAATAATCATTTGCTAAAACATCAATAGGTTGGCTTACTTTAGGAATACCATTGATGGATTTTTCATATAATGTATCCAATAATTCCATAATTTGATTTTGATTCATTTCCATATGCTGAATTCTCATTTATCTTTTTAAAGACAGTGTAAATTTTGCGAAGGTTAATCCTTCTTTGAATTCCTCTTCCTTTTAACATACGAGAAATCCGGAAACAAGTCTTTTATTAATTCGGCAGTTTCTCCTGCCTTTTCATCCTCATTCATATTCTGAACCAGCAGTTGGTCGTCATCATCAAGATTTAACGAAACAGTATATTCTTTATCCGGCTCTATCGGGTTCATCGGAAACTTTATCTCTTTGAGATAATATTCCGTTTCGGTTATTTCATCGTCTTCCAGTTTGTATCGCAGGCGTGCCCAATACTCAACCATCTTCTTGAAGTTATCAAGGTCTTCCTGTGGGCGTGAACCGGCACTTGGAAGCCGCTCTTCAAATTTGAAGCATACTTCTCCGTCTTTGATTGTGGGGCGTAGTCCGTATGCCCATTCGATGTCAAACAGCACATGGAGTGCACTGAAGATATTGGCAACATCAGGGTCTGATAATGCATAGAAACTGACACCCAGATTGTTGGCGATATTGAGTAAAGTCGCCTCGTCCGGATATCGGTTTCCGAGCTCGTAATTTCGGATTGTGGATTCGTTTAGTCCGCACTTATCTGCCAATTCCTTTTGCGTCATGTCCGCTGCAATTCTGCAATTCCTAATCAAAAAGCCTACCCGGCTGGTGAATTTTTCGCCCATTTTAACTGCTCCTTATAAGTGTAATGAGTGTTGTAGCATGCATGAAAACACAAGGTACAAATCCTGCATTTACATAGATTGTAACATTAACAGTACAAAAATGAAATGTTTTTTGCTAAAAAGTATTGACAGTACATAAGTGAACTGTTAATACAAAACGCATCAAAACCGTTCAGAAATGAACTTAATAATGAAACGAAAGAGAGGAGGCATTTGCTTATGGAGAACAAACGATTTTTAACAGCGCAGGATGTCATGGAAATGCTAGACGTATCACTATCCTATGCATATAAGCTGATACGGCGACTGAATGCAGAACTTGAGGCTGATGGATTCGTGACAATAAAAGGGCGTGTAAGTACACAGTATTTTATGAAACGAATCTACGGGCTATCTACGGATAAGGAGGTTGGATAGATGGCGGTTATCAAGAATAATAAGACTGGAATGTGGGAGGTGAGAACCTATTATAAGGATTTGACTGGAGCAAGGAAACAGAAAACCAAGAGGGGCTTTGCGAAGAAAAGCGAAGCCCTTGAATGGGAACGGAACTTTAAACTGAAAGAGAAGCAGAGTATCAGTATGAGCTTTCAAAGCTTTGTGGATATTTATTTGACGGATTTGGAGCCGAGAATAAAACGCAATACTTTCCTGACAAAGAAGCACATTATTGAGACAAAGATTCTGCCTTATTTCGGGAAAAGAAAACTGGATGATATACGAACCCCGGATGTCATCCAGTGGCAAAATGAGATTATGAAGCTGAAAAAAGATAATGGGGAGTTATTCTCCCCTGCCTATTGCCCTCATTATGAGTCGGTACGGAATTGACTGGAAAAAGAAAGATACACACAATAAGCATTTATCCGTACTGGATTATAAGAAGCAGGAGCGGGCAAAAGAAGTGGCTGCACTTGAGGAGGAGTTGGAGGGCGCACAGGTTGTTCTGAAATTAAAAGAGGAACGGATTGATTCTCTGGAAAAAGAAATTGAAAGTAAGCTAGATGATTTCAGAAAAGAACAGTCTGAGGCTCAAAAAAACTTGATGATACTATAGCCGAAAATCAGAAATTGCAGTCGGAAACAACGGATTTACGCTTAAAGAATTCTGAATTACGGTTGGAATATTATGAGAATGTAGATAAGCTTACAGATAAACAGAAGGAAATTGAGGTGGCGCAAAAAGAGGCTGACAAGTGGATGATGATATCGGATACTGCAAAATTACAGACCAAGCGGGCTGAATTTGAACTGGAAGAGGCGGAAAAGCTTAAGAAGGAACTGTTGGGTTCGGTCGATGGAGATGATTATCTGAAGGAGTAGGTGAAAGAACTGAGATATCAGAATCAGATTTTGAAGGAGGATAACCGTAGCCTAAAGGACAAGCTGGAAAAGGCATATGAGTTTATGAAACAGTTTGTGATTGGTGGGATTAATCTGCTGGAGAAGTTTATGGAGTGGATCGGGGAAAAAGTCAAGGATGTTGGGAGTGGAAGGTGAAAAAATGGCAAGGGAGCTTTTAAACTTGGATGCTCTCTTGCCATTTATAGGTGCTAAATTAATTCATTTTCTTGCAGAACGCCATAGAACATGGCACGTCCTGAATAATTCCAATATGCACAATCCTGTTCCATAAATAACCATTTTACAGCTAACAAGACGATTTCGATAGGATGTTCATTACCGGCATAATCACAGAAAGTTGCACCAGACGGAGTGAGTAAAACGGGGGTGCAATCATATATTTCTTGCAGTTTTTGTGCGATAATAGGATAGATGTGAGGAAAATTGATTTTACAATCGGTTAAAGCATCTATAATGTCTTGGTGGCTTGGATTAGAATATCGGCGATTCCTTTTAAAAAAAAGACCACCAATATTTACAGTAAAATCAAATCCCTTATTTAATTGGGTTGGACGTTTAAGAAAAATGCTATAGTCACCAAATTGTTCAACGTTGTATTGATAACGTGATGCATTATCGCCTATTCCGGTACCGGGGGTTTCACGTAAAAAAGCCTGAATTAGATATTCACGCATAGAAATACGATCTCCTAAAGGTAATGAGTAGTTAATTATTTGTGTCATATGTAGATACCTCCTTAAAAAATTCGCTGATCTCAACACCAAGTGCATTTGCAATTTGGTTAAGCGCCGAGATAGAAAGACTCTTATCGCATCCGGAAGCTTCGATTTTGGAGAGATAGCTGATGCTGATTTTAGCCTGTTCGGCAAGTTGTACCTGTGTTAATTTAGATTGTTCTCTGTAATTTTTTATATTTGCACCTATAACACGATATAGGTCAGTATCGTTTTCAAAATACATAGATTTACCTCTTTCACTATTTGTGAATATTATCTCATGAGATGCATAACACATAAATTCACTTATAGTGAAAGAAAAATACTATAGATTTTTGTATGAAATTGAGTTACAATGTAGAAATCAACAAAAAAGAAGGAGGAATGTCCTATAAGTTTACAACCAAATAATTTTAGGCTTGAACCAACAACAGTCTGGTCGTTTCCGGACAGGGGCAGTTGGGCAACGCATTCAGGAAAGTATCGAGGGAATTGGTCTCCGTATGTACCAAGAAATCTGATGCTTCGTTATTCTAATCCCGGTGATTGGGTCTTAGATCAATTTATGGGTAGTGGAACAACCTTGGTAGAGGCAAAGCTACTCAATCGTCATGCGGTAGGTGTTGATATCAATCCGCAATCCGTTTCAATATCTGAAACAAATTTACAATTCCAATGTGAAACAAAATCAAAAATATTTACACGAAATGGGAATGCCACAGATTTGCATTTTATCAAAGATAGTCGAATTGACTTTATCTGTACGCATCCACCATATGCCAATATCATTAAATACAGTAAGGGGATAGAAGGGGATATCTCATTGCTTGCTGTAGATGAATTTTTATCTGAAATGAAAAAGGTAGCAGATGAATCATTTCGAGTTCTGAAAAAAGGTAAAATGTGTGCAGTTATGATTGGGGATTTAAGAAAATATGGAAAGGTCATTCCGTTAGGATTTCGTATGATGGAATGCTTTTTACAGGTAGGATTTACGAATAAAGAAATTATAATTAAAGAGCAGCATAATTGTCATTCTACTGATTATTGGGAAAAACAAAACAACAATTTTCTGCTTCTGGCACATGAGTATATATTCGTATTTCAGAAGTAAATTAATTCACAAAGAGTGAAAGTTTTGGTTGTTATTTTGTATGTTTGCAAGTATAATAGATATGTTAAAGATTGTCCTTTTGCGGACATAGAGAAGAGGAATCAGAATGTGTAATTCGAGTGTAGCTCCATTTGTGAAATGGGCTGGCGGTAAGCGTCAGTTAATTCCACAGATAAAGGAGAGAATGCCTGAAAAGTATAATAATTATTATGAGCCATTTGTGGGTGGCGGTGCAGTTACATTTGAATTGCTACCTGCAAATGCTCTAATAAATGATATTAACAAAGCACTCATAAATGCATACAAGAAGATATGTGATGAGCCGGAAGCATTCCTGAAGGCAGTAAATAAACTTGATGCGGAAATGTGGGAGGATGGTAAAGAATATTATTATTCTCTCAGAGAACATTACAATGACAAGCTGATGAAAGCAGAGTATGATGTGGAATTAGCTGCATTGTTTGTGTTCATAAATAAGCATTGTTTTAATGGCTTGTATCGGGTAAATGGTAAGGGGCTTTTTAATGTTCCGTACAACAATAGCCGTAGAGCTTCTGTTGACGAGGATGGCATTATGGAAATTTCAAAATATCTTCAGGGGGTGACTATCATCGATGGAGATTTTGAGGAAGCTTGCAAGGGCGCAAAGAAGGGTGATTTTGTATTTATAGACAGCCCATATGCACCATTGAATCCTACTTCTTTTGAGTCATACACCAAAGAGGGATTTGACATAGAAAGCCATAAGCGGCTAGCAAATCTTTTCGATGAATTAACAGCCAGAGGTTGCTACTGTATGCTCACAAACCATAATACAGACTTGATAAGTGAGTTATATGGTAATAAGGGTTATAAAATAGATGTTGTAAGTGTAAAGCGTATGATTAATTCAGATGCATCTAACAGAGTTGGCGAAGAAGTGATTATATGCAATTATTAGAGGAGTCGAGATAATGGAAAACTTATTTATAAAGAAAGTGCCATTATACTACGAGACAGGAGAATCACAACTGATATTAGGTGATTCCTTTAAAATTCTAACAAAAATGGAACCGGAATCTGTTGATATGATATTTGCAGATCCGCCTTATTTTTTAAGCAATGACGGCATTACCTGTCAGGGCGGAAAGATGGTTTCAGTAAATAAAGGCTCATGGGATAAGCTTTCGGAAAGTGGAACTGGCGTCGAAGAAAAACATAAGTTTAACAGAAAGTGGATTAAGTTATGTAAGAAAGTACTAAAGCCGAACGGCACAATATGGATATCAGGAACATTACACAATATATATTCGATTGGTATGGCATTGGAGCAGGAAAGCTTCAAGATAATCAACAACATAACATGGCAGAAAACAAATCCACCACCAAACTTAGCATGTCGATGCTTCACACATTCTACGGAAACCATTTTATGGGCAAAGAAGAATGATAAGAAGTCTCGGCATTTTTTTAATTATCAGAAAATGAAAGAAATGAATGGTGGAAAGCAGATTAAGGATGTGTGGACCGGTGCACTGACGAAACCTTCGGAGAAAACAGAAGGTAAGCACCCTACGCAGAAACCGGAATATTTGCTTGAAAAAATTGTACTGGCGTCAACGGAGGAAGGACAAGTTATCTTGGATCCATTTTGTGGTTCTGGAACTACCGGAGTAGAGGCAGTACGATTTGGGCGGAAATTTATTGGAATAGATGTAAGTGAAGAATACTTGGAGATATCCAAGCGAAGATTGGAGAAGGTAGCAAATGACAAATAGAAATTTTGATGAATGGTTGAGTAAGTTCAGACCGAGTATATCAAGTTATGATTACTATATCGACTTTGCAAAGGTCGTAAGAAATGTAGATGAAATCAAGGTGGAATTAAACATCTTAAATTCCTTGATTGGTTCTAAAAATATCGAAGAAGAATTTGAGAAGATTGTGACAAAGTATCCGGAAACTTTACAATGTGTTCCGCTACTTCTTGCAGTGAGAGGTCATGAAATATATGCCCAGGATGAAGAAGGTGCGTTCTTATATAATTTCAAACAGATGAATTACAATGTGGAGCAGTACAAGGTATTCATGAGTAAGACAGGATTATTTGATATGATTGCAAATCACTTAGTAAATAATCTTGTGGATTATGCGTTGGGTATAGAAACCGGATTGGATTCTAATGGTCGTAAGAATCGTGGCGGTCACCAGATGGAAGACTTGGTTGAAAAGTATATCATGGCAGCAGGATTTGAAAAGGATGTAAATTACTTCAAGGAAATGTACCTCAAGGATATTGAAGAAAAGTGGAATATTGATTTATCTGCACTTTCTAATCAGGGAAAAGCCGCTAAGAGATTTGATTTTGTAATCAAGACAGATAAGATGATTTATGGAATTGAAACCAATTTCTATGGCGGCGGTGGATCAAAACTAAATGAAACTGCAAGAAGCTATAAAATGCTTGCGCAAGAGGCAGACACTATTGAGGGCTTTACATTTGTGTGGTTTACGGATGGAATTGGCTGGAAGAGTGCAAGAGGAAATCTGAGGGAGACATTCGAGGTCATGGATACGATTTACAGTATTGATGATATGGAGAATGGTGTTATGGAAATAATATTTAATGGAGGAAAAATATGATAGAAAGAATTTATAATAAAGTAAAGTTTCCAAAAGATGAAACTGCAAATGCAATATTGAATTTTTTAAGAAGTAAAATTGGAGATAGGGAGGATTGCTATTGTTTATATGAAGAACCGGATTTTTTAGTGGAGAATGGCGTTCTGCCAACATTTACCATAGTGGACAGAGAATGGGGAGTAATATTTATTAAAGGATATAATTATACAGCAGAACGTTTAACGGAAATGAATGAAAATTATTGGGTTATTTCTGAAAATAAAGAGATAAATGAGATAAAATACTTTGACAATTATTGTTATAAATGCAAAACAGATATTATGTCGCCATTAAATGGAATAGACAATGAACTGAAATTTACAAGCTTTATTATTTTCACTAATTTAGAAAAGGAAAGGGTCAAAATTCACGAAAACTTTATGAGAAATATATGGTTTTCGGACTATATATCAGGCAATATGTTTGATAATATGTGTGAGCACCGATTGGATGATGATAATTGGAAAAGGCTACTTAGTGTTATTGAAAAGGCGAATGTATTGGCGAAAGATATCGGAATTCCGATTGAAAAACCAGCAAAGAACTTAAGGGAAGCAATTGCAATAAACAATCAGAAAATATACACATTTGATGAAACTCAATTAGAGGCAAGCCTTAGTATAACAGATGCATGTGAGCAGATTAGAGGGTTGGCTGGAACTGGAAAAACAGTTATTTTGGCAATAAAAGCTGCTAAGATTCATAGATATGATCCCAATGCAAAAATTGCGTATGTATTTTATACTCAGAGTTTGTATACGCAAGTAACGAGACTGATACAAAAGTATTATGTAAAATTGACTGGGGTTCAACCGTCAGAGAATTTAAAGATATTGCATGCGTGGGGAGGAAGAACAACAGGCGAGGGACTATTGTATAATGTTTGTAGAACTAATGGATTGTCACCTATACCATATTATGAAGTAAGGGGATATAGTAATCCCTTTGGAGAGGCATGTAAAAGAGTTTCAGCTTATAATTTAAGAAAAGAATATGATTATGTGCTTATAGATGAGGCACAAGATTTACCAGAAGAATTTTTTTATTTAGTAGCGAAGATTGTTAAAGACCCTAAGAAGATTGTGATAGCATATGATCAATTACAAACAACAACAGATGTTTCAATGCCAGATTTTGAAGAATTATTTGGAAAGGATAAAAATGGAGAACCGCAGGTAAAGTTACTTGAAGAAAATGATCATATATTGAAAAAGTCATATAGAAATTATCGAGATGTTCTTTTGATTGCTATGGCTTTTGGCTTTGGAATTTATGCTGTAGATGGAATGGTTCAAATGATAAGAAGCGTTAAAAATTGGAAAGCTTTGGGGTTTGATTTTGAAAAGATTAATAACGTGGGAGATGATATTTCTTTTTCAAGTCGAGTTATAGTGGAAAGAACTAAAGAAAACAGTCCTAACGAAATCAATCAGCTATATGAAAAGTATCCGATTGTAAATTTTGATTTTTATTCTACAATTAATGAAGAATATCAGAGGGTAAGTGAAAAAATAGATGAATTAATTACTCAAGAAAAAGTTAAGCCTGAGGATATAATGGTAATAGATCTGAGAAAAAAATCTAAAGAATTGTTGCAACGTATGCAAGAGTTGTTATACAAGAAAGGGCACCTTTCAATTATTCCAGGAATTGTTGAAGATTCTAAAAATTTCTTTCAAGATGAGTGTGTTACATTGACAACACCGAGGAGAGCAAAAGGAAATGAGGTTCCGATAGTATTTGTTCTTGGTGGAAATAGCATGTATGACGAGACCTCTATGGCGAAACGTAGAATTGCGAGAAATTCTTTTTTTATTTCAATGACCCGTTCTAAAGGTTGGGTATTTGTGAGTGGTGCTGAGGACAATATAGATTTGTTTAAAGAAGAATATGAGAAAATCGTTAGTAAATTGCCATGTTTTGAATTTGATTTCCCATCACAAGCTGAATTTGAGAAAATGGTAAATATAGATTATATTTTTAAATCAGATAAAACAGCAAAATTTGAAAGAGATATTGAAGCGTTGAAAGCGGTTTTGGGCGATAAGGAAAAACTGAAATTACTTAACTTATTTTTAGATGACGATACAAAGGAGAGCATTAAAAATTTGCTTGGAGAGAGTACAGATGAATAGTTATGAATTAATTATGAAAGATATTAAAGCAACTATAAGTAAATATTTGGAGTGTAAAATGATTGTGAATCCGCTCTTTGCAGAAAAAAAGTGCAATGATTTCTCTATTTCATCAAATCATAATCAAACTGGAATACAGAAAGATGCTAAATTTTCGGAAGTATATCAGAATATTTGTAATCAGAATGATTATTTGTTTATGTTTAATGATGGTGGTGTTATACAGATTGATTATAAATTTTATATGAAAAGTATTTCAGAGGCTTGCCTAATTTATTATCCGTGTCCAAATGAGTTAATGTATGATGGATATTTGGATAAAATGAAAACGTATATTCGATTAGAATATACAGAAGACAGAACACAATACTCTGCAGTGTCACATCCAAAGGCTCATATACATATTGGAAATTATAATGATTTAAGGATAGGGGTAAAACGTGTGCCTACGTTATCGGAATTTATGGAACTAATAATGTACCTTAATTATCATGAGGATTGGATTAAAATAAAAAATGTTACATCCGAAGACGAGTTGATAAAAATGGTTGAAGATATCATTAGGGAAAGAAAAGAAATGACAGTTCAAGGATGCCTAGAGTCATATGAAGAACAGTTTTTTTCGATTACTTTGTAAATCGAAACTGGCAAAATTGTTGTGACAACAAAATGACAATACAATTACCTAAAAATCCACGCAACAGGTATAGTTTGGACAAAACTCCCGGATTTTCACCACCAAAATCAATACATTACACCACAAAACAACTTGGCAAAGAGGAGTTTGAATAACGGATTAGAATGCCGAAAGCCTGTATTTATGCGGGTTTCCGGCATTTGTTTTATCAAATGGCTCTAGTTTGGCTCTATTTGTGGGCGGGATAAGGGTTGCGAAAGCACTGATGGAGAAATAAAGGCATAATGGTAAGGAAAAAGTGATATATGCATCTTGGAAGCACAGCAATACTGAAAATTATAAGTTCAGCTGGAACAAAAAGTATGTTATGTATTGGAGAATTCCGGGGATCTGTGGGGAGTAATTGCGGAAAAAAACGGAAAAGCGTATAATGCAAGAAAATAATGTTTTCACAGTGTAAAATAGAGGAGATAACTATCATGCAGAAAATACTGATTGTAGAAGATGATACAAATATCAATAATCTGCTTCAGGAAGCATTATCCAAAGCAGGCTATTCCTGTGAGCAGGCGTTTTCCGGAACTGAGGCAAAGCTGCTTTTGAATATGCAGGAGCATAGCTATGCACTAGTGTTGCTGGATTTGATGTTGCCGGGAATTACAGGAGAAGCAGTTCTGGAGGAAATACGGAAAAAGGGAAATCTTCCGGTTATTGTTTTGACTGCGAAAGATAGCTTGGATGAAAAGGTAAAGGTTTTAACTAGTGGGGCTGATGATTATATAACGAAACCTTTTGAAATCAGAGAGGTACTGGCAAGAATTCAGGTACAGCTTCGTCATACAGAAGAAAAGGAAATAAAAGAATCTAACCTTTCGTTCAGAGAGATGGTATTGAACAAAGCTACTTTTCAGGTCAGCATTGGTGGAAAAATACTTCCTAAGATAACAAGACAGGAGTTTACGATTTTAGAATTACTGCTCAGAAATCCGAAGCAGGTTTTCAGTAAAGAGGAAATTTTTGAATATGCGTGGGACGAACCATATATGGGTGAAACAAAAACTCTGGATGTACATATAAGCAATATTCGTAAAAAGATAAAAACAGTTACATCTGAGGAATATATTGAAACAGTCTGGGGAATCGGTTATCGTCTTCATCTATAATCTTTACTCTTTTTTTACTATTTATTTGCGTTTGATTAGGATTATTCCTTTATGATAAATGCAGATAAGAAAAAGGAGATGAAAAACTTGAGCGAAATGTTATTGGAAACAAGAAATTTGACTAAGCAATATGGACACCATAAAGCTGTGGACAGTGTCAATTTGCATATTAAAAAAGGTGCTATTTATGGTTTTATCGGTCGGAATGGAGCTGGGAAGACAACTTGTCTGAAGATGATCAGTGGACTTTCCAAGCCAACTTGTGGAGAAATCGAGATGTTCGGATACAAGGGAAAGGATTTGAAAAAAGTTCAATCACGGATAGGATGTCTGATTGAGGCACCGGGACTTTATGGAAATATGACTGCATATGAAAATCTGAATATCAAATGCAAGCTGTTTGGAATAAAGAAAAAAAGTTATATTGAAGAAATATTGAGAATTATCGGTCTGGAGGATGTGGGAAAGAAAAAAACAAAACATTTTTCACTTGGAATGAAACAGCGTTTGGGAATTGGTCTTGCTTTGGTTGGAGAACCAGATTTATTAGTTCTTGATGAGCCAATCAATGGATTGGATCCACAGGGTATTGCAGAGATCCGGGATACGATTCAGAGACTTCAGAAAGAGAAGAATATGACAATATGCATTTCCAGTCATATTCTTGAGGAATTATCGAAGATTGCTACTGATTATGGAATTATTCATAATGGAAGTTTATTACAGGAAATTACAAGAGAAGAATTAATAAGAAGATGCGGTGAACGGATAGAGTTGACATTGGATCATCCGAAACAGGCGATTCCGGTGATGGATTCTATGGGATTTACCAACTATCAGGTAACAGATAAAGAGCATATTTATATTTTTGAACGATTGAATGAAAGTGCAGCGTTGAATATGGAACTTGCAAAGTCAGGAATTCCGGTAAAAGGAATTTCCATAACCGGTGAAGAACTGGAAACTTATTTTCTGAATCTGACGGGAGGTGCGGATCATGCTTAATATAATAAAAATGGATTTATACCGGATGCTTAAAACCAAAAGTATGTATGTAATCTGGATCGTACTGGCAGCAATATTATTGATTACAACATCTTTATGCAAGACAGATTATGAGCTTTTGACTGAAAAGGATGCCATGAAACAGGAGCAGGTTACTGAACCTACTGTGGATAATCTTAATGTGGGAATGATGGTAACGCTGCCTACGGAGCCGGGAGAAAAGGTGACGGTATATGATATCTTTTTTGCCAATTCCCAAGGAAAACTGTATGCACTGCTTTTGGTAATTTTTACTGTTCTGTTTTCAACAGCGGATATCAGTAGCGGATATATTAAGAATATAGGAGGTCAGGTTAGAAATAGAGGAACTCTGATTTTTTCCAGGGCAATTGCATTGGCTGTCTTTACGGTACTGACAATGGCAGGTGCATTCTTATTTCAGGCAGCGGCGAATGGTATTGTTTTCGGGGAATTGGAATGGGGAAATACAAAGGCAATTTTATCTTATTTTGTGACTGAACTGGCTCTTCATTATGCACTTGTGTTGATTTGTATGGCGATTGCAATTATTTTGAAAAATAATGTAATCAGCATGGTCATTGCTGTCTGTCTTAGCATGAATGTAATGACCATTGTGTATGGGGTGATCAATAGTGCTATTCAAAAAATAGGAATTCTGAATTTCCAGATTTATAAGTATACGATAACAGGAAAATTATCACTGCTTCCTATGAATCCGAGTGGAAATGAGTGTTTGGCGGCATTTGGTGTGGCAATAGTGTTCATCGTTATGATGATATCAGTAAGCAGCGTTGTTTTTCAAAAGAGGGATATTTAACGGATGTATATCGTAATTGGGATATTAGCAGGAATTATTATCTTACAATTTATTATTATGTGGAAATACCAGCGGCAGGTGAAAGACATCTGCCGCCAATTGGCGTTTATGATGAAACATGACAGTAACATGTTGATTAACCATGAATTTGATGTGGGTGGAATAGGAAAGCTTTCTGACAAGTTGAATGAGCTTCTGGAACTGCGAAGAAAAGAGAAGCAGCATTATCAGGAGAAAGAAGCTCTGATTGCGGACACTTATACAAATCTTTCTCATGATATCCGCACACCACTGACATCTTTGGACGGATATTTCCAGCTAATGGAAGAATGTGAAAATATAGAGGATCAGAAACGTTATTTAAGCATTATCCACGAAAGAATTCATAGTCTGAATGAAATGTTGGAAGAACTTTTTATGTTTACAAAGTTAAAAAACGAATCTTACAGTTTGGAATTGACATTGTGCTGTATGAACCGGATTTTGAAAGAAACAGTTTTTTCATACTATGATGAATGGGTAAGAATGGAAATTCAGCCGGGTATTCAGATTACGGAAGAACAGTTGTATATACATGGAAACAGGCAGGGACTCCGCCGTGTTATCCAGAATGTGATAAAAAATGGGCTGGATCATGGAGAAAAGAAGATTAGCATTGTGTTGGAACGTGATCAAAATCAGGCGGTGCTTAGAATCAGCAATCAGGTTACACATCCAGAACAGATTAATATAGATCAGGTATTTGAGCGATTTTATAAAGCAGATGTTGCCAGAAGTAAAACATCTACTGGATTGGGACTATCTATTGCAAAGGAGTTGGTTAGTCGGATGGATGGAGAGATTGAAGCAAAAATAGAAAAAAAAGAGTTTATTGTTGAAATGAACTTTCCGATTGTAACCGATGCTAAATAGTATTTTGCGACGTAGAGGGATAATCAATAATTTTTATTTATCCTGGCAGAAGCATTAGCTCTTATGTTAGGATACTATCTAAGGAAAGTACCCATGACAGGGCGTTAAGCGTCGGGGGGGACGATTGTTTAGCGCCGACCGGAGCGGAGTGTAGAGGTGGCGCCGATGACGGCTTATGAGATCATTTCGATTTTCATTGGGATATTAGCATTGCTGATGTCCTTTGGTAGCTTGATTGTAGCGTTGCTTGTGTAAAAATAATTATTGTCTCACTAATAGGAGAAATCCGATAGAAAATCGGAACTGTCTTATAAGTATCATGAAATTTTAATTCCATAAATTTATGGGAATTATGGGAGATATATTGATGCCTTTGTAACAAAAATATCAAGTTCCCTGTCTGTCATCATTTTGATGAACTAAATGTTATCGTGTCCTTTACAACAATAGCTTTTGAAATTAATCCTCTACTAGATTTTCATTTATATATTTAAAATAAGGTTTCTTATTAACTTCTGTGCTATGTTCCAAATACCATTTAACACTATCCCTCAATCCGTCTTCTAATGATATGGTTTCTGGGTATATTTTGTTTTGACGAGATACATCCAAATAGTACTCATAATTGTAAAAACTGAAATAATTTCGCTGTTCAATATCTTCATAAACATTTACAAAATCCGGTATTTTTCCTAAGCTTTCATAGCATTTTGTTACCCAATCTTTAATAGAAACTGCTTCAACATTACCAACATTAAAAATACGCTCTTGCGGCTTGTCTTTAATTATTACCTCCATCAACCTGCATAAATCTTTTACATGAAAGAATTGTAATTTCATACTGCCATCTTTAGGTAAATAGAATTTTCTGTCCGCCAAGGCGCAATCAAATACAAAAGCCTCTCTATACACGTTATTCATTGGTCCATATAAATAAGGCGGTCTTAATATATATGCATCTTTCACTCTTTCAAGTAATGCCTTTTCAGCTGCTATTTTATCGGTTCCATATGAACCCCAAAATTTATTTTCGGATTTCTCTGATTCTTCCAAGAATGGCTGAACACCATACTCAGGATAAACAGCACTTGAACTAATCATAATATACTGATCAAAAGAACCCAATTCCCTAACAAAATCAATTATATCGTTATCATTATAGGCTGTTATATCCGCTACAACATCAAAGAATGTATCCTTTAATACACCACCCAAATTATGCCTATCTCCTTCAATGAGTTTTACACCCTGAACTTGTGGCTTAGAATTTCTGTTAAGTACAAAAACTTCATAACCCACATTCACAAAATATTCTGCCACATATTTACTTACAAAAGTTGTTCCGCCTGTCACTAATATCTTTTTCATAAAGTTCTCCTTTACACAAAAAATTCGATTGATCAGATTCATAAAACACTATTTTCCATAATTGTATCATAATCACATAATCAAGAAAAGAAATTAAATTTTCTTTGTGAACTGTTGAAAAGGCTTAATAATCTATGTATAATGAACGCATATATAAGTACGGAAATAAAATAGAGGATGACTTTTTATGGCTTATTTTCAACATAGAATATCGCATTGGTGGAGCGTGTCAAAAAAATTACTTGATGAAGGATATCTTACTATTGGATTCAGAGCATTGACCGGAACAGGAATCCTTGATGCTAAAAAAGATGGTGAAAAGTTTAGTAAGATCTATAAAGAAAATTTTAATGATAATAGAAGATGGCAAGTCAATCGATTTTTGAATTTAAACACAGGTGATACAGTAGTTGTTCCGTTATATAACAAACAATTTGCTGTGGTTGAAGTAACAGATCAATGTGATATCATTGATAACCTTCCTAAAGAAGTTAAATGCAGAGTTGGATTTAGCGATGAAGTTGATTTGGGATTTTTTGTGCCTATAAAGATTGTTAATCTAACGCAGAGATCCTTTGCAACTTCTAAGTTACAGTCTCGCATGAAGAATCAGAAAACAAATATTCAAATAGATGATTTAAAGGAAGATGTTGAGCAAGCAAAAAGTGTTGAGGGGCCTATTGATTTTCATAACAAAATAAAAGATGAACTGTCAGAAAAAATGCTAGAATGTATACGAGGTCTTAATGATAGAAACACAGAAAAATTAGTTAAATGGTATCTATTAAAAATTGGTGCGACGTCTGCTAAAGTATTGGAAAAGAATTCTTTAGAAAAGGAGGATTACGAAGATGCAGATGTTATTGCTGAATTTGAAGCAATTGGTGTTGCAATAATAGTTCAAGTTAAGGCACATAATGGAGAAGAGAGTAACTGGGCTGTTAAGCAGATTAAAAGATATATGGATATAAGAATAAGTACAAATGAAGATTTGGTTTATATTCCATGGGTTATATCTACAGCAGATAGTTTTAGTCAAGAAGCAAAAGATATGGCATTAGAGCATGGAATTAAATTAATTGATGGTTTGACGTTCGCTGGTATGTTGATAGATTCAGGAATTGAGTCAATAAACAGTGAGTTAGAGTTTAGTTAAAAAGATAAAAAATAATAGTTTTCTTGGTAAAAATAAAAATACCCTGCGGCAGACACCGCAGGGTATTTTCATTTATAAGGGATTAATCCTTCAAATTAGCTTTTCTAAATCTCTTCTTTGCATCGATTTCCTCTACCAGACAGGCCTTGGTTCCAAGAACTCCCAAGGTTTTGGAATGTTCAATATCATCTAAAATAATAATCAGGACATAATCTGTAGCAATAGATGCATCAGAAGATGTCCTGATATTTTTCACTGGTATTTAGTAGCACCGTTGTTATAGCCTTTAATAAATCTATCCCGAAGCCTTTGTGGTTCGAGAATTTCTGCTTCTTTGCCGAAAGGGAAAAAATAATTATAAGCTTGTAGGAGAGAACAGCGGAACACATAAATGTCACCAGATGATTCTGGCTCTTTCCCACCTACCCAATCTCGTCTGTACGGTATACAGGCATAGCCTGTTTGAATTTGGTTTTGCATACAGGGCAGACATAGTCTCTGACTACGACAACCGGTGGCTCGTCCATAAACAGGATTTCAATATCATTGTAGTTATTTTCTTCATCATTCTTATCGTAGAAGGCATTCATTTTATTGATTTCCTCATCGGTGAGCTTTATGGTAAAGTATGCGTGTTCCTCGCGACAGTCGGGGTTAGGGCAGAATGGATTAACACGGAAGAGTCTTTTGGCCTGTTCCTCCGCAGTATTAAATATCTTGCCTAGTACCTTTGGTTTTTTTGTTCTTCTGAAAGTCCATTTGATATCCTCTATTTCTTCATCTGTGGCAGAAACCGGTGTGTCATTAACCATTACGGAAAGACCGTAAATGTCTGATTTTTCAAGCCATGGCATGGATTTTGCAATCTGGTCCAGAGTGAACCCCTGTTTGAACATGTTGTTACATACTTCTGCACTGAGAGCAGTTCTTACTGTTTTAGTATAGTTTTCCTTGTCACTGCATAAGTCGCTGTTTATTTTTTTAAATACCTCTGTAATTTCGCCCACTGAATTTTCCTCCTATTTGTCAAGCTTAATTATTTCTGTGTAAAGTACTGTGTATATCTTATCTGTCTGCAGGCAGCGATAATCATGCCTGAGGTTTTGATGAGTATATTGTAGCCTGCTTTCCCGGAAATGAAAATGAACTGTGAGTTAATCTGTTTTATGATTCATGTGTTATATAATCTATGTGTTTTATAATTCGTGTGTTTATTATGTAAACCACCGATATATACTATTTTGTAGAAAATTAAGATATAATGATGTCAGTCAGAAACAGGAAAGGAGACGCAGCATGAATTTATACATAAGTGACACACATTTTGGACATAAGAACGTAATTGGATTTGACCATAGGCCTTTTATCGACGTTAATGAGATGGATCATTGCCTGATTAAGCTATGGAACTCGAGAGTGCGGCCGGATGATCATGTATATATAGTAGGTGATTTTGCTTTCAGAAATGAGAAGCCGGCAGAGTGGCATTTAAGACAGCTCAAGGGACATAAGCATCTGGTTATCGGAAATCATGACAGAAAGACACTGGAAAATGAAGCTGCCATGTCATATTTCGAGTCGGTGGACAAGATTGCCAGAGTAATGGATGGTGATAAGGAGATTGTCCTGTGCCATTTCCCGATAGCTGCATGGTACAAGTGCAAGTATGGCTCATGGCACATATATGGACATATCCATGGCAGGAAGGATGATGTCTATGAGTTTATGAAGACGAGACCGACAGCGTTGAATGCAGGAGCGTGTATCAATAATTACACTCCGGCATCACTGAATGAGCTTATCAGAAACAATGCGGCTTTTCAGGTGCAGTAAGTATATTATGGAATTGTTAAGAGGAGGAGTTATTATGAGTGAATTATGGATTCCAGCAGTTGAGGTTGAAAGTGCACATGGCATCAGGGAGGTGTCACTTCGCACAAGGCATCACAGCCCTGATTAATAAGTAAGCTGGCATGACTGTGTCTGAGGTCGTGTACTCTGCTCTGCTCAACACAAGCTCCTGCATCTGCCAGAACCTTTATCTCGTTTATGAGACCAGACTTCGTAAAAGAGAAGATTTTTTTGTACAACTTGCTAATTCTAAGGATTACCGGCATTTTGAAAATAATGCCGGTAATCGATAATCCCTACGGAAGCAGATGCCCTGCCGCCAGGTACAGCTCATACCATTCCTCACGAGTCAGAGTAATATCGCATGCCGCGATAATTTCTTTCAGGCGGCTTTCACTTGCAGTGCCGGTAACAATCTGCATATTTGCCGGATGACGTAAAATCCACGCAGCCGCAATAGTAGTATCGCTGACATTATATTTTTCGGCAATCACATGAAGTTTTTTATTCAGTTCAGGGTATTCGTCGCTTCCGAGAAAGCAGCCTTTCCATGCCGGCATCTGAAACGGAGACCATGCCTGGAGAGTGATATTGTGGAGGCGGCAGTAGTCGAGCAGACTTCCATCGTGATCGATTGAACCTGGGGTTTCCATATTGACTTCCATGCCATTTGCAACAAGATTGGAAACAGGGATGCTGAACTGAACCTGATTGACAACGAGTGGTTGGCGGACATATTTCTGCAGCAGTTCAATCTGCATCGGCTTATGGTTTGAAACTCCAAAATGGCGAACCTTTCCGCTTTCATAAAGGACATCAAATGCAGCAGCAACATCTTCCGGTTCTACGAGTGCATCCGGACGGTGAAGAAGCAAAAGATCAAGATAATCTGTATGGAGCCTTTGTAAAATGCCATCGACAGATTTCAGAATGTGCTCCTTTGAGAGATCATAGAAGCCTTGGCGGATGCCACATTTTGACTGAAGAAAAATATCTTCACGCTTTATGGATGAATCATCTGCGAACGCTTCGCCGAATATGCTCTCGCTCATACCATCACCGTAGATATCCGCGTGATCAAAGAGATATGCACCTTGTTCCAGAGCTGCATGAATAAAACGATTCATCTCATCCCTCGATTTTTCAGAAAGGCGCATGCATCCAACTGCAACTGAAGGAACCTTTCGTATGTGATTTCCTAAAATTATTTCTTTCATAGTAAAAATCTCCTTTGCAGTTATTTTCTTATTCCAATAATGAGTGAGGCATATCCCCAATCCCACATGAGTTGTTCTTTATTTATACAGAATTGTGAATAATGAAGAATGGTACCAAACAGATTGGCTTGGTAATTGTGATAAAGGGAACCGTCTCAAAGCAGAGATTTGCACTGGCAGGTTCCAATGAGAGATGCTAAAAGCTGCTCTATTATAATCGGAACCAAAAGTTTTCGAAACATTACATTTATTGAAATATATTCTACGAGTTTAGGTTAGTACGATAAATTCATAATGTCAATAAGAAACATTTAAAGCGTTAATGAAAGACTGCGTAGACGATTCTATAAGATGACATTATTATCGTTCCGGAAGTAGCATGCGTGAAATTAATGGAAAGGAATTAGAAAGAGCTTTGTTAAAAACGCAGGGAAGAACATGGGATGGTGTGCCTCTGCCAAAACTGTCAGTATCTGATTTAAAGCAGGATGCTTATAAAGATCCAGAGAAGTGGGTAACAGGTTCTTATATCAAAATCGGCTTTTTTGGAAAATCTGATTCAGATTTGGTGTATCAGGATGAGGTGCACGGTCCTTTGATAGAGCAGGTAGATAAGACTGTTGATTTAGTTTATACAAAATATATGAAGGCATAGTGGTTTGAGTGACGGAAAATCCAAATAACCTCATAGTGGTTTGAGCAACAGAAAATCTAAAAGACCTCATAAAAATTTGAGTAATGGATACTGCTTTTTATGTCAGCAATAATTTTGTGTTGTATATCATTAGTAATGATTTCAAGTATACCACCATTACGAAAGATTAATAAGATAAAACCTATAGACTGTATCAGGTGTAAACAACAGTTTAATATCGTGAAAATTGGCTTGAAAGAGTATGAATAATTATATATAATTTCAATTATGAAGCTATGAGGAGAACTATATGAAAGAACTATTTGATTATATATTTAAGTTAGACTTCAAAAGTCTGTTTATAACAAAAAGCAACAATACCTTTATACAATTTTTTAGATACATATTTGTTGGGGGAGTTTCATTTTTGGCAGACGGAGGGAGTCTTTTTTTAATTACAACTATTGGTGTAAACTATTTAATATCCGTAATATTTGCTTTTGTTATAGGTCTTGCCGTTAATTATGGACTATCCAAACTGCTGGTTTTTGAGAACAGCAGCGTAAACGGAAAGATAGAATTTCTGGTCTATGGAATTATAGGCGTAATAGGCTTAGGATTTACTGAAATAATAATGTATGTGCTTACAGAGATTGCAGGCTTGTATTTTATGGTTTCAAAAGTTATAGCGACTATTATAGTTTTAGTTTGGAATTTTGTAGCTAGAAAAATTACTTTGTATAGAAAAAAATAGATTGGAGATTATTATGAAAAAAGTAGTTATTATTGGAGCTGGCCCGGCAGGTATTACTGCGGCATTTCAGCTTTTGAAAAATACTAAGGATGAATATGAAGTTATTATATTAGAGGAAAGTAATGAGATAGGAGGCATTTCAAGAACTGTAAGGCACAATGGAAATCGTATGGATATAGGAGGACACAGATTTTTCTCCAAGGATGATAATGTTACGAAGTGGTGGGCTGGAATTATGCCTACTCAGGGTGCAGATGCCTATGATGACAAAATATTAGGAAGAAAAAAAGCATTAGCTGAAAACGGACCGGACCCGGAAAAGGACGATGAGGTAATGCTTATTAGAAATAGGGTGTCCAGAATATACTATAAGAAAAAATTCTTTGATTATCCTATTAGCTTAAAGTGGGAGACTATAAAAAATATGGGCTTCTTTACAACTATATGTGCAGGCTTTAGCTATCTAAAGGCGTGTGTGTTTAAGAAAAAAGAAACCTCCTTAGAAAATTTCTACATAAATAGATTTGGAAGAAAATTGTACTCTATGTTTTTTGAGGGCTACACAGAAAAGCTGTGGGGACGCCACCCTAGAGAAATATCAGCAGACTGGGGGGCTCAAAGAGTTAAGGGACTTTCAATAGTCGCAATTATAAAGGATGTATTTTCAAAAATATTTAAGAAAAATTCCCAAAATAAAAAGGTGGAAACCTCTCTTATTGAGGAATTTTATTATCCAAAGTATGGTCCGGGACAGCTTTGGGAGGTAGCAGCAGGTAAAGTGGAAAATATGGGTGGAAGCATTATTAAAAATGCAAAGGTTGTAAAAATAAACAATTCAGACGGAAAAATCCGGAGTGTGGTTTATGAGAAGGCCGGAGAGCAGGTAGAGCTTGAGGGTGATATTTTCATTTCCTCAATGCCACTTAAGGATTTAACAGCAGGGATGAATAGCATTCCGGAAAATATTGCTGCTATTGCAAAGGGACTTCCATACAGAGATTTTGTTACGGTAGGCTTATTGGTGGATAAGCTTAATCTTAAGAATCAGACAAATATAAAAACTATTAACAACATTGTTCCGGATTGCTGGATTTATGTACAGGACGTTGATGTAAAGCTTGGAAGAATCCAGATATTTAATAACTGGTCGCCATATCTTGTAAAGGACATAGACCATAAGGTATGGATAGGCTTAGAGTATTTCTGCAATGAGGGTGACGATTTTTACAATATGTCAGATGAAGAATGTATAAGGTTTGCAAGTCAGGAGCTTGTTAAAATGGGTATTATTTCAGATGAAAAGGCTGTCCTTGATGCACACAGGGAAAAGGTAAAAAAAGCATATCCGGCATATTTTGATACCTATGACCAGATAGATGAATTAGTAGATTATTTAAATACCTATGACAATTTGTATTGTGTAGGTAGAAACGGTCAGCATAGATATAACAATATGGACCATTCAATGGTTACTTCTTTTGAGGCTGTAGACAACATCATAAAGGACAGAAAGGACAAGTCTAACATATGGAATGTAAATACAGAGGGGGAATATCATGAGCAAAAATAAAATGGCAATAAAAGTAGCAGTATCCCTGATGGGAGCAGTATCTATTGGAATTGTATTTTTTTATAT